>Ga0123339_10000624_pt1 | contig 26757 bp, 22 predicted proteins | sample lystaG_FD_89956 | JGI IMG/M metagenome (GOLD analysis project Ga0123339, IMG submission 89956) | Glacier valley bacterial and archeal communities from Borup Fiord, Nunavut, Canada, to study Microbial Dark Matter (Phase II) -... | ecosystem: Environmental > Aquatic > Freshwater > Ice > Glacier ...
ACCGCATCCACGGGCCTGGCGAGGTTACTGCTCTCTACCTCGTCGATGCGCATCCCGAGCAGCGCGACCGTCTCGGCGAGGATCCGCGTCTTCGTCTCGAGGGCTGTCAATTCGGCGCTGTGCTGAATGCACACGAGGAAGAGAACCGCGACGCTCACGAAGAAGACGAGGTTGAGTGGCACGGCGACACCGATCAGACCGGCGGCCCAGATGAGGGTGCTGGGGAACACGCCGATCACGAGCGCGAGTGTGCCAGCCACGAGCCACCACACCGCGTGGCGTTCCCTCAATCGTCGGCGGCGCAACATCTCGATGACCACCCCGAGGGTGATGAGCGCAGAGACTACCCCGAGCACATAGGTCGCCACGGTCACGCTATCGCCACCCTCTCTGCCAATTTCACGGGGGGCCGCATCAGAGCAAAAACCAGGGCGAGCACAGCCCGCGCGAGATAAGCGGCAGCTTTCACCGGATGATGCGAGGGCCGGCCGCCAGCGCGAACACGCATTGCCACCGGCACCTGGACGATCACGCATTTCGCCCTCGCCGCGATCACGAGCGACTCGATGGTGTCGCCGAGGTACTCAGCCGGATAGTGCTCTGCGAAGAGTCGTACTGCGCGAGGGCCGCTGAGGCGGAAACCGGAGGTGGTGTCGGTGAGCTTCGTGCGAGCTGCACGGCTCAGAAAGAGAGACAACAGCATCATCGCCCAGCGACGAGGTCCACGAACCGAATAGTCACCCTCGCCCGCGAACCGCGCGCCAAGCACGAGGTCGGCCGAATCCAAACGGGCAAGTAACGCCACGACACCGGCCGGGTCGTGCTGGCCATCGGCGTCGACCTGTACGACGTTGTCGAAACCATGCGCGATCGCGTAGCGAAAGCCGACTCGCATCGCGCCACCGACACCGAGGTTGAACGGCAATCGAGAGACGAGAGCGCCTGCAGCGAGCGCCTCTTCAGCGGACGCATCAGAGGATCCGTCATCCACAACAAGACAGCTGATGCCGGGAAGCTTCTCGAATACCTCGAGGACCACGGCGCGGACGGACTCCTCTTCATTGAACGCTGGCATCACCACAAGCGTTTTTGCAAAGGGGCTGGTCATAAAAAGATGATAGCAACGGCCGTCGGAACTAGCTCGCGCGTAGCGAGTCGAGGTGTCCCAGATACCAACGGTACGTGCTGGCGATACCCTGCTGAAGCCCCGTGCTCGCCGTCCAGCCGAGCTCTTTCAGACGAGAGACGTCCAACAGCTTCTGAGGCGTGCCATCCGGCTTCGAGGCGTCTTGCGAGAGTCGGCCCTGATAACCGACGGAGGCGGCGATGAGTTCCGCGAGCTCATGGATCGACAGGTCAACTCCGACTCCAACGTTGATCGTTTGCGGATCGTCGTAGTGATCGAGCAGGAAGAGGCTGGCATGCGCAAGGTCGTCCACATAGAGAAACTCCCGCCGCGGGTGGCCCGAACCCCAGATCATGACCTCGTCTACTTCGTCGCATTTGGCTTCGTGGATGCGCCGCATCAGCGCCGGCAGCACGTGCGAGTTCTGCGGGTGGAAGTTGTCTCCGGGGCCGTAGAGATTGGTCGGCATCGCTGAAATCCAGTGCCGACCGTACTGCTTGCGAGAGGCCTGAACCTGCATGATGCCGGCGATCTTGGCAATCGCGTAGGCGTCATTCGTCGGCTCCAGGGCTCCCGTCAACAGGGACGATTCCCTGATCGGCTGCTCTGCGAACTTGGGATAGATGCACGATGAGCCAAGGAACAGAAGGCGATCGACGTCGATATCATTCGCCGCATCCATCAGATTCACCTGGATCTGCAGATTGTCGCTGAGAAAGTCCGCTGGGAAGGTGTCGTTCGCGAAAATTCCTCCGACGCGAGCTGCAGCATCGATGACGACGGCCGGACGATTGGTGCGCATGAAGTCGAACACCGAGCCACGGTCGCGAAGGTCGACTTCAGCCGAGGTTGCCCCGATCAGGTCAACGAACCCTTCAGATTCGAGATGGCGCCAAATAGCCGATCCCGCGAGTCCCCTGTGTCCCGCGACATAGACGCGGGCATTTCTATTCAACGGTTCCAACGGTTCTCCGAAATGCAGTGTCGTTATAATCAGAAACCGGCCGCGTGCCCATCGGACACTGGTGATGCTCCTACGGTTCCTGAGAATCCAGCCGTTCCTCACCGAATGCTAGCAATCCAGAAAGTGAGAATCATGTCCGGCTCCGAGGTACTCGTCGTTTTACCCACTCTCGGTGACCGCCTCGAAACTCTGCAGCTGACCCTCGATTCGGTGAACGTTCAGCGCAGCGAGGTCGGCATCACTCTCGTTGTGGTGGCCCCTCTGGCTGCCGAAGCGGCCCGAGCTCTCGCCCTATCGCGCGGCGCCATCGTGGTCGACGACCCGAGGAAAGGCATCTCTGAGGCGATCAACCGAGGACTCGCAGCCCGCACCACCGAGCAGTATTACGCCTGGGTCGGCGACGACGACCTGTTTCGGCCCGGGGGTCTGTTCGCACTGCGATCGTTGCTCGAAGCCTCGCCACAGTCGGTGCTCGCCTTCGGTGGCTGCGATTACATCGATCCGGAAGGCCGAATCATCACGGTGAGCAATGCGGGCCGCCTCGCAATCTTGCTCTTGCCCTGGGGACCCGACCTCATCCCGCACCCGGGAACGATGGTGAGACTCGACGCACTCAAAGAAATCGGTGGTTTCGACCCGACCCTCAAATATGCAATGGATCTCGACGCTTTCCTCAAGCTGAGGGCTCACGGACGATTCGCCTACACCCGCGAAGCCGTCTCAGCGTTTCGTTGGCATCCGGACTCCCTCACCGTCGCAAATCGACTCGCCTCGAGTCAGGAAGCCGAGTCGGTCAAACGACGGCATCTTCCCAGCGCTTTGCGGCCGCTGAGCGGCTTATGGCACCGGCCGATCCGGTGGGCTTCGACCGTCGCAGCGGGGCGACTCAACGCGAAAGCTAGATCTCTTTAGCCCTCAACCCGGCGGCCCTAGGCTAGGGTTATGGCGTTTCACGGCGCGACAGCTGTGAACGCTGACGACGGCCCGTCGTAATCAATGGAGTTAATTGAATGACTGAGACCGCGGCCAAAAAAGCCATCATCACGGGAATCACCGGGCAGGACGGCAGCTATCTCGCCGAACTCCTCCTCGGTAAGGGCTACGAGGTGCATGGTCTGATCCGCCGTTCATCGACATTCAACACTGACCGCATCGATCACATCTACCAGGACCCGCACACTCCGCACCCCAACCTCTTTCTCCACTACTCGGACCTGAGCGACGCATCGCGCCTCGTCACACTGCTCAGCGAGATTCAGCCCGACGAGGTCTACAACCTGGCGGCGCAGTCCCACGTGCGGGTGAGCTTCGACGAGCCCGAGTACACGGGTAACGTCACCGGGCTCGGCACCATCCGCCTGCTCGAGGCAATCCGAGCCATCGGCCTGAGTACGCGTTTCTACCAGGCATCGAGCTCCGAGATGTTCGGTGCAACGCCACCTCCACAGAATGAAGAAACTCCGTTCTACCCGCGGTCGCCATATGGCGTCGCCAAGCTCTACTCGTTCTGGATCACGAAGAACTATCGGGAGGCCTACGGACTGTTCGCCTCGAACGGCATCCTGTTCAACCACGAATCGCCCCGCCGCGGGGACACTTTCGTGACACGCAAAATCACGCGCGCTGTCGCCAGGATTGCGGCCGGCGAGCAGTCGGAACTCTTCATGGGCAACCTCGACTCGGTGCGCGACTGGGGCTACGCCCCCGAGTATGTCGAAGCAATGTGGCGCATGCTGCAACACGACACCCCGGACGACTTCGTTGTCGCCACCAATTCCGCCTACACGGTGAAAGATTTTCTTGAACTCTCGTTCGGTCATGCCGGGCTTGACTGGGAGAAGTACGTCAAATTCGATGAGCGTTATCTGCGGCCGACGGAGGTCGACTCCCTCATCGGCGATTATTCAAAGGCGAAGAACCAGCTCAACTGGACTCCCTCGGTCCTCACGCCGCGCCTCGCCCAGATTATGGTCGACGCCGATATCCGGGCTCTCGAACTTGGTGGCACCCGCTACGTCGACAGTGTCCAGACCGTCTGACCGCGTGTCAGGCATGCGAAACCAGCCGTGATCGACGTCGCTCTCTCAATGCTCACGCTCGTTCCCGGCGGCATGGGCGGCAGCGAGACTTATGCGAAGGAGCTCACCCGGCAGCTGGCAACGGTTGATGGCGTGAGAGCGACGGCGTACGTGCCGGCGGGCGCCGTGGGATTCAGCGAGGGCATCGCCGAGAAGCCGATTGCACTCGTGCGCGGCGGAGGCTCGACTACCCAGCGCCTCCGCTCCGTCGCTACCGCCTCGCTTTTCGCGCCGGTCATTCGCGCCCGGATGCGAGAGGCAAACGTCGTGCACTTCCCGTTCACCGTCCCGGTTCCGCAGCCCGCACGCACGCAGGCTTTCGTCCAGTCCCTGCTCGACGTTCAGCACCTCGACCTTCCCCAACTATTTTCCCGCGCAGAACTCGCCTATCGGCGACACTTTTACGAGGGCGCGGCGCGGCGTGCGGACGCGGTGATCACCATCAGCGAGTTCGCTAAGAACCGGATGGTGGAGTTGCTCGACCTTGCGCCGGGGAAGATACACGTCGCCCATCTCGCGGTGGATACAGGGCAATACCGCCCCAATTTTGGCGCCCGGAAAAACTTTGTGCTGTACCCCGCCCGCGGTTGGCCGCACAAGAACCACACGAGGCTCATCGCGGCAATGCGCCGAGTCCGCGACGAGATTCCAGATATGCGATTGGTGCTGACCGGCGGGGGTCTAGATTCACTCGGCGCCCTGCCGGAATGGGTCGAACGCCGCGGGCTAGTAAGCGCCGATGAACTCAAAGAGCTGTACCGAAGCGCTGCTGCGCTGGCGTTCCCCAGCCTGTACGAGGGCTTCGGATTGCCTCCGCTCGAGGCGATGGCCTCCGGATGCCCGGTTGCCGCTTCGGACATCGGGTCGATTCCCGAGGTGTGCGGCGAGGCTGCCGTGTTCTTCGACCCGCTTGACGCCGGGGCGATCGCTGACGGTATTCTGGCTGCGGTCTCCGGCACTCGAGAACTGGCCCTTTCCGGCCTCGTCCAGGTTCGCGGCTTCACTTGGGAACGCTGTCGTGACGTGCATGTCGACGTATACCGGAGTGTCTCGTGAGAGAGCGATCACTCGTTACGGGCGCGAACGGGCAAGATGGCGTCTATTTGGTGGAGAAGCTGCTCGCGGTGGGGGATGAAGTCCACGCAATGTGTCATTCCGCCGGAGGAGCGCGACTTCTCATTGAAAACTTCCCCGCCGTGATAGCGCACGTTGCCACTCTGGAGGATGCGAAGGGTATCCGCGACCTTATCGACGAGACGGAGCCGACACGGGTGTTCAACCTGGCGGGCAACACCTCGGTAGCGAGGTCCTGGGAGGAACCGGCCGAGACCGCCGACGTGCTCGGTGTGGGCCCGATTCGCCTGCTCGAGGCCTCGTGGAAGCTTTCCCAGCGTCTCGGGCAGGGTGTACGGATGCTGCAGGCATCCAGCGCGGAGATCTTCGGGGACGCGTCGGAGGTGCCGCAAAACGAGAACACCCCGCGTCGGCCGGTTACCCCCTACGGCGCGGCAAAAGGCTTCGCGCACGAAATGGCCGGCGTCTACCGAGCGCGAGGAATGTTTGTCAGCTCCGCCGTGCTCTATAACCATGAGTCGCCGCGTCGGCCAGAGACTTTCGTGGCTCGCAAGATCGCCAAGGCCGTTGCTCGGATCTCACTGGGACTTCAGGACACGATCACCCTCGGCAATATCGACGTGCACCGGGATTGGGGCTACGCCCCCGATTACGTCGAAGCGATGATCCGTATCATCTCCGAGCCGAAGAGCGGTGATTTCATAGTTGCAACGGGTGTCTCGCACTCCGTGCGGGAATTCGTGGCAGAAGCTTTCTTGGCAGCCGGGGTTACCGATTGGCAGGATCGGGTGATCATAGACCCTGGTCTCTACCGACCGGCCGACCCGCAACAACTCGTCGGCGATCCATCGAAGCTTCGCTCGATCGGCTGGCAACCCAGCGTGTCTTTCCCCGAACTAGTCGGCATCATGGTGGCCGCTGAGCTCGAGCATCTGTCGGCCGTCGCGTGAGGGCACGGTGATCGAGGACCGGGTTTCATTCAGAACCGGTCGGTTGCTGAAGACGTGGACGGCACTTGCTGAGCGGTATCAACGATTCGCTCAGCCGCGGCCCGACGGCCTGCCCAATCGGCGCGTCATGTTGGCGCTTCCGACTGTGGTGATCCTTTTCGGTATCCTGGCCGTCGGATTTGCTCTCAATGGAACGTCATCTGGAGAGATGTACGAGCGAATCTATTCCGGTCGGGACCCGGCCTTGATCGCCGGGCATCCCGAGAAAATTCGTTCAGATGAGTGGTACGTCAACACGGCTTGGTCGATCTCACAGGTACAGCAGGGACTCCCGGAGACTAATCGCACGATGCCGGGCGGAATGGATGCCGCGCTCCCTCACGATCTGCCGCGGTCGGACTGGTCGGTCGTTTTCCGACCGCACCTTTGGGGTTACCTGCTGTTCGATGTGAATCACGCCACAGCGTTCAAATGGTGGATCGCTGCGCTCACCTTCATTGTGAGCGGGTATTTGTTCCTCGTCACGGTCCTTCCGCGACGGCCCCTCGTCGCTGGGGCCCTTTCCGTGGGCTTCTACTTCAGCCCCTTCTTTCAGTGGTGGTTCCAGACCGTCATCTTTTGGCCGATGGCCTGGGCAATGGTCACCCTGACGGCGATCCTGTGGGCAATTCGCGCGAGAGACCGAGGATCCCGATGGATCTGGGCGGGTGCAGTGGCTTTTCTCACGGTCGTCATGGCCATGGGGATCTATGCCCCATTCATCGTTCCCACGGCGCTTGTGGTTGCCCTGTTCGCCGTCGGCACGGTGATCGAGCAAAAGCGACGCGGCGCGGCATGGCTCAAACTCTCTCTTCAGGCTGCTCCGATCCTCGCAGCGGGGGTACTCGGCGGAGCGATAGCGCTCATCTGGCTCCACTCGAAGCAGAAGACCATCGACGCGTTCCTTGCGACGTCATACCCGGGAGAAAGGCTGACGACTACCGGGTCTGCTCCGATCCTGTCCGGCGTTCGCACCGTGGGCTCCTCGTTCTCTGAGTCGCTGTTCCTCGGCGACGGGTTCCTCGACATCAATTCTTCCGAAGCCGCTACCTTTTTTCTCATTGGCGCGTTTCTGATCCCCGTCGTCGTTTGGATTGTCGCCCGCTCAGCGCGAGCGGGAATGGTGCTGCCCTGGATTCTCATTGCGATGGTGGGGGCAATCGTGCTGATCGTCGTGTTTTGTTACATTCCCGGATGGAATGCGATTGCTCACCTGCTCTTCCTCGACCGTTCGATGGATGGACGCCTTCGGCTGGGGCTGGGCCTCGCCTCGTTCGTAATTCTCGCTTTCGTCATGCAATATCTCGATGAAGAGCGCACTTCGGCCGGATTGCGCACCACTCTCTTTTCCGTGATGTTGTTTTTGTTGGCCCAGCTCGCTGTTGCGCGCGTCGTGATCCACTTCGGCGGCATCCAGCTGCTCTTCGAGAACTCTCCCTTCTGGTGGCTTGATGCTCTGGCCTCGGCGGCGGCTATCTTCTTTATCGCTCGACGCAGATCAACCCTCGGAGCGGGACTCTTCCTCGTCATCGGTGTGCTGAGTACCAGCGGTGTCAATCCGCTCTACGTCGGGGTCTTCGATCTGCGTAATGCTCCCGTAACCCGAGGAATTCAGAACATCGACGCTCGCCACACTGGCACCTGGGTCGGGATTGGGGGTGTCGAGATATCGGCGCTCATGATGGAATCTGGTGTCACCGCTTTCAATGGGATGCAAGGCGCACCATCCCGGAGGATGTGGGATGCGATCGATCCCACCTCCCAATATCAATTCAGCTGGAATCGACTGGCGGGCATCGGGTGGGTTTTCGGCCCCGGCGAGCCGGTCGTCAGTAACCCTGCTCCGGACCAGATCATTTCGACGTTCGATGCATGCTCAAAATTTGCCCAGAAAAACGTGGCTTATGTTTTGACGAGCGAGAAGGTCATTTCTGCACAGTGTTTATCGGCCGACAAGTCGTACGCCGCTCCGAATCAGACCTTTACTATCTACCGCGTGATCCCTCGGTCGTGACGCAGCACCGGTCGAATCAGGATGACCATCGCGCGGTGAGGCAATTGGGCCGCCAGTTGCCATCCGCGCTCAGAGCTCGGGCGGACGCCGTGTCAGTCGGCTTCGGATGCGCCGCGCGACCATTCGGGGACCGCCATTCTCAAGGTAATGGATGACCAGCCGCAAGTCATGACGAAGCCCGGACGGCTTCACACGCTGCCTCGGTCGCGCCACCGTCAACGCGGTGCCGCTGGAGAGCCCCTGCATGTCACGGGCGTGGTGCGCGTCGGCGACGAAATCTACGAGGGGCGCCAGGGCCCGCTCCCAGAAATAGTGCTCGCGAACCCTGGCAATATTTGACTTGGCGATCGCGATGAAAGCCTCGTCGAAAAGTACCCTCTCGAGCGCCGACGACAATGCTTCGAGGTCACCAGCGGGAACGACAACGCCGAGCGACTCGGCCTCAATGAGTTCGGCGAAGTGGTCTCCTGCGGTGACCACCATAGGAAGCCCCGCCCAGAGGTAGTCGAGAATTCGGGTCCGGAAAGAAAACGTCGTTTCGATGTGGGAAAAGTGGGTGCTGACACCCGCGTCCGCCTCGGTGAGATAGTTCTCACGATCCGCGAAGTCCACCCAGGAGGGATTGAAAAAGACCGAGGTGTCAAGGGCGCCCAGCTGCGCAGCGAGCTCACGCGATTCCGAGACGATCGCCATCTCGGGCACCCCGGGGTGGGGATGCTTCGTCCCCTGGAAGAATAGCCGCACGTTCGGACGGCGCACCGTCAGGTCAACGACGGCACGGATCAGGATCTTGGGATCGAACCAGTTATACAGACCCCCGCTCCACAGCAGCACCTTGTCCGTTTCCGCAATTCCGGGAAGGACGCCCTTGAGCACGTCACGCCGATGTGCCGGAGGCGTAGACGACAGTCCGAACGGAGCGACACCAATCAACCCCTCTAAGTCGGGATCTCCGTCGTAGTTCGCGGGATTGATCCGCCCCAAAGCGGCCAGTTGGCCGAGCCAGAACATCCGCTGACGAGCGGAGGCGCTGAGAAAGAAATCTCCCCTCCTCATCTGCTCGTTGAGCACCGCCGTCGCGTCGCTGACTTGGGTCGCCCAGTCCGCTGCCGGAAGGTGACGCCCCTGCTCGAGCTGCTCGAGGTGCATCGGATCGTAAATATCGACGATCAGGATCTTTGTGGTTCGTTGAAGCGCCTTGAACACCGCCATCGCATGTCCCTGGAAAACGATCACGTCGGCCCAGTCCTCGAGCTTGTCGAACGCCCGGTCGTCCCCTGCGGCCACGTGGGCAATATCGAACGGCGCGTCCATGGGCTCGGCGCCGGACAGAGTGACGAGAGTGACTGAATTATCGCGAGAAAGCAGATCCGCCATGTTCCAGGCACGGATTGCCGGTCCGGCAAGCTTCTTACCGATGGGATCTCCGGTGATTATGAGGACTTTGGTCGCGATCGGAGGGTCGGCCACGTCGAAAACTGTCACGATATTCTCGTAGCCCCTGAGGTAGTCCTCCTCCTGATAAACGGGAGCATCGGCCTCGCCGAAGAGGCGCCAGATGCGGCTGTCAGATACCGATCTCGTCGCCTGGATCTCGTCGCGATCAGCGCGGAGCGCGGGGAGGCGCTCGACGAACTGGTCGACTGCATAGAACGCAGACATCGTTATTTTGGGTATGTTGATATTTTCTTCGTTGTCTCCGCCGGGCTTGCGCAGATCGAACGATGAGGAATCGAGTTTCCCGCGAGTGACAGCTCGTCGAACTGAGAGCGCAATGGCGGCGGGAAGCGCCTCTGCCAAGGTTTTCGCGCTGACATTTTTGTAGAGCGTGAAGAGGGCATTTCGCTCAAGAAGGTAGGTCTCTTTGAAGGAACCGAACTCCTTCATCGAGGCGTGATGTTTGTGGTACGCGAGAGACCGTGGCTCGTAGCAAAAACGCCAGCCTCGCAGGTTTAGTCGCCATCCAAAATCGACGTCTTCGAAGAACATGAAATATCGCTCGTCGAAGCCCTGAAGGGCGTCATACACGGAACGCCTCACAAACATGGCGGAACCGGTGCCAAAGAGCACGTCTTTAGCGATGTCAGGGGCCGCAGGAATCGCCTCCGCCGTGTCTGGCTTGTACCCCATCCCGTACCACGTCATCGCTGACCCGATGTAATCTACGAGCTTGCCCTCCCAGTCCAGCACACGGCTTGCGACAGCGCCAATACTCGCCGACTCACCGAACCGCTCGATGGCCGATCGCACCCATAACGCATCAGGTCGGGCATCGTTGTTCAAAAGCGCAACAAACTCCCCGGTTGACCGCGCCACACCGAGATTGCATCCCCCGGCAAAACCGACATTCGCCTCAGACACCACCAGGTTTACGTGAGGTGCTGCGGCCTGGATGCGCCGCGCACTGTCATCGCCGGACGCGTTTTCCACGACGACGATCTCCAACAGCTCCTCGGGCCAGTCCAGTCGGCTGAGGTTACCGATCGCCTCGATCGTGTCGTCTGCACCTTTGAAGTTGACGAGGACAACAGACACGACGCCTGGTCGAAGGGTGGGCATGCTGGCCTTTCTGAGGCGGATGTAGACGACGGGGAATTCAGGGAAACTCAGCGGCGCAGGCTACGGACCAGCCCGGTGAGTTTGCGGATCGGACGGGTGATCCTCCAGGAAAAACTCTGCTCGAGTCCGTCTACTCGGATCTGGAGGGAAATCTGCTTATCGACGCCGGCGAGGATCATCTTGCGAGCGAGGTCGGGCGCCCGCTCCCCCGTGAGGCAATACGCGACGAGCGGCCGCAGGACGCGATCCCAGGTCATGGATCTGGCGTAGTCCCTGACGCGCTCGACCGTCGCCTCGCGCTCAGCCTCGTCGTAGATCGAGGACTCGAGGGCACGCTCCAACGCGCCGATGTCCTGAGGCGGAACGACCTGCCCAAGGCGGTGATGTTCCACGATTTCCGCAAAAGTATCGCCTGCCGTACTGACAATCGGCAGCGAACCCCAGAGGTAATCAAGGATCCGGGTTCGGAAGCTGAAAGCAGTCTCGAGGTGATCCAGATGCGTGCTCACCCCAACATCCGCATCGAGAATATAATCGGCTCGCTCGTCATACGGAACCCAGCCCTCGTTGAAGAACACGACCGAACCGAGAAGCCCGAGATCGGCCGCGAGGGTCTGCGCGTCGTAGGACATCTGCATCGTCGGCACGTTCGGATTCGGGTGCTTCACTCCGAGGAAGAACAGACGCACATCGGGTCTACGCTTGGCCAGCTCTGCTACTGCTCGAATGAGAGTCAAGGGATCGAACCAGTTGTAGATTCCTCCACCCCACAAAATGACCTTATCGTCGACACCGATACCCGGCACGGTTCCCTTGATCGCGTGACGCTTTTGCACAGGCGGCACCGCATCAAGACCGAATGGAACAACGTCTAAGAGGCTGCGAAGGCTCGCGTCCTGGTCGTAGGTGGCGGGGTTGACGCGCCCCATTCCCGCCAGTTGGCCCAGCCAGAAGTCACGCTGTTTGTCTGACGCACACACCATGAAATCGGCACGAAGGATCTGCTCGTTAAGAACGCTGACAACGTCAAGTCCCAGTGAGACCCGATCACTCCAGGACTGGCCTTTGCCCTGTTCGAGTTGTTCGAGGTGCATCGGGTCGTAGATGTCCGCCACGATCATCTTTTGCGAGTTCTTCAGCCATTCATGAGTGGCCAGTAGATGTCCCTGAAACACGATGACATCAGCCCAAGCTTCGCTTTCATGCAGTCCGACCAGTGACGCGTCGAAGATCTCGAAGTCGGGGTGGTGGAGAGATGAATGGACGGTGGATGCCAGCTTGACAGTTGCCACGGCCGAAAGAGCCTTTGACATCTCGAATGCTCGGATAGCCGGACCGGCCATTCGTGGACCTAGAGCATCGGCGGTGACGACGAGTATGTTTCGCTTGTCGGGCATACGGAGGACATCCTTAATCGACTCTACCTTCGGCTTCCGGATACCGACCCGGGAGATGAGGGCGGGCCGGCACGAACCCCGCGTGCTGACCCCATGTTAACACCGAGTACTCAGGGGTCCATGCGCCGGGGCGGGGTGCGGTTAGGCTGTCCCCCGTCATCTCGTTCCCATCCCATCTTGAGGAAATCATTGAGCGTCCACCCCAATGAAAATTCCGCTCGAGGCGTGCGTGTTACATCGCTCCGTTTCTTGAGCAGGTTCTGGGCAGTTGCGCTGCTCGTACTAATGGGATTTTCCGCGACGGTTGTAAATGTCGCGGTCAACAGTCCAAGCTTCTCGCCCTATGACGAATGGGTTTACTACGACTACATCACCAAGGTGCCCACCCAGGGATTCGTGAGGCAGGGCGAGGCCATTGGCGAGCAGGCCCTCGAGGCGATGGCGTGCAGCGGCGATACATTCGGTCCCCGGGGCCAACCGTGTACTGGTCCAAACGGCTCGTATGACAAACCAGCTTTGTATCCCCAACGCGGCCTCACCACCGCTGACCTCTACACGCCGGCATATTTTGCGCCGACCTGGGCAGCGTCCAAGGCCATACAGGTGGTGACCGGTATATCCCTTCTCACGGCTGCCCGACTCGTGGGATCACTGTGGCTGGTCGCTGGGCTGATCATGGTCTACCTGCTTTGCCGCGAATTCAGGTTGAGCAGAAAATTGACCCTGGGACTTGGTCTCGGGCTTGTCGGCCTCATCTCGACGCACTATGCCTTCAGCTACATCAGCACTGACGCTCCGAGCCTCGTTGTCGGTGCCACTGTCGCCCTATTGGGAGCCCGATTCGTCAAGACCGGCAGACTCGGTGGATGGCTTGTCGCTGCCGCGGTGATCGGCACTCTCTTGAAAGTGACAAATATCTTCTCGATCGGTCTCGTTGTCGTGATGCTGTTGATCTACGCTTTCGTCCGGCGACGGACAACACTCGACGCTTTTATCCCTCGCTCTCGGAAAATGGTGTTCTGGGCGCTTGTGGCAGCCGGATCATCGGTTTTGGCGCAATTGGTCTGGTTGGTAATTCGTCGGGCCACGCGCGTCGGCGACGGTCCAGATCAAGGAGTGTCCGCGGACGTGACCATCCGAGGGCTTTTCGCCAATCTGTTTGTCTTCTTCTTCCCAAGAACTGGGGCGGACGGCCTCAGCCCTCTCCCCGTTCTCGTCACCACACCCTTCATCGTGTTGATCATGGTGGGGATCTTCGGCTGGTTTATCAACACCCGCGGATGGGGACTCGCCCGGGCGTGGTCTATCGCGACCGCCGTTTCATTCACGGTCTTCGCGCCTCTTCTCGCCCTCACGATGCAGTTCGTATTGGGAACTGGGGCTCCGGTTTCTCCACGATACGGCGAGCCGCTCGCCCCGATGTCGCTCGTGGCAATAGGGACGATGGTGCGGAACTCTCTGACGGAGTGGTTGATCCTCGCCTATGGAGCGGCCCTAAGCATCCTCGCCCTGCTCTGCCGCATCGGCTGAACACAACACCGCTTGGTCTGTGGACTATCTGGACCCGGAATGCAGGAGACTCGAAAGGTAGACCCCGTAGCCGCTCTTCTTGAGAGGCTCCGCGAGCGCGGCCAACTGCATGTCATCGATCCATCCCGCGCGCCAGGCAATCTCCTCGATACAGCCGACCTTGAATCCTTGGCGGTCTTCGATCACCCGCACGTACTCTGAGGCCTGCATCATCGACTCGAACGTGCCCGTGTCGAGCCACGCAACACCGCGGTCGAGGATCTGGACCTGGAGGGTGCCCGCCTCGAGGTATCGTTCGTTGACGGTGGAGATCTCGAGTTCACCACGAGCGCTCGGCTTGATGCTCTTTGCAACCTCGATGACGGTGTTGTCGTAAAAGTACAGCCCGGGCACGGCGTAGTTGCTCTTCGGCAGGGCGGGCTTCTCTTCGATGGAACGGGCGATCATGTCCTGATCGAATTCCACGACCCCGTAGGAGGTCGGGTTCGACACGTGGTAGGCGAAGATCAGTCCACCGGTAAGCGCACTGTTCGCTCGCAGGGACTGACCGAGGCCGGCACCGTGGAAAATATTATCGCCGAGCACGAGGGCAACAGTCTCGTTGCCGATGAACTCCTCGCCGATGATGAACGCCTGGGCGAGTCCGTCCGGAGAGGGTTGCTCGGCATATTCGAGATGGATACCGAGGTCGCGGCCATCACCGAGCAACGCCTTAAACTGCGCGTTGTATTCCGGAGTCGTAATTATGAGAATCTCTTTGATTCCCGCCATCATGAGCGTGGAGAGGGGGTAGTAAATCATCGGCTTGTCATAGATCGGCATCAGCTGCTTCGAGATGCCCCGGGTGATCGGCCAGAGCCGCGTGCCTGATCCTCCGGCAAGAATTATTCCGCGCATTGATCAGACCCCCGTGTTCAACGAATCGTAGAACCGGCGCACGTCGTCGTAGGCCGGGAGCAGTCCGCTGGCCGCCGCCTCGTCGAGAGAGGGGGCGTTGGTGTCCTTCGGCGAGAGAATCAGTTCGGCCGCCTCATCAGGGAATACCAGACCCACTCGTGCGTCGAGGGGATTGATCCCGTGTTCCTTCGTGGCCCTGTAGGTGTCCGTGACGAGATAGCTCACGGTCGCATCCGGGGTCAACGCCACGAACGCGTGACCCAACCCCTCGGCGATGTAAATAGCCCGGCGGTCGACGTCGTCGAGACGCACCGTGTCCCATTGGCCGAAGGTCGGTGACCCGACGCGGATATCCACCACGAAATCGAGTACCGCGCCGTGGACTACCGTCACATACTTCGCTTGGCCGAGCGGGATGTCCGCGAAGTGGATGCCACGCACGACTCCCTTCTTGGAGACGGACAGGTTCGCCTGGCGAAGGTCGAGCGGATGTCCCACTACCTCGACCAGCTCGTCGAATCGATACCACTCGAGGAAGACACCTCGATCATCGGCTCGCTGAACGGGAGTGATCTCGTAGGAGTCCGGCACGGACAGTTCGCGAATTTGCACGAAACCGAGCATACTCGGGGGCCTCCCACTACGGGATGCAGGCTGCCGACGGCTCGCTACGCCCCTATTGTTTGTCGGCGGGCAGCGACTGGAGATAGGCGGCAATCGTGGACTTCGATTCACCCACCACTCGAAGAGTGCCACGGTCTAGCCAGGCAGCATGGTCGCACATGGACTCGACGGTTCCCATCGAATGGCTGACGAGGATCACGGTCTTACCATCGGCCTTGAAGTCCGAAAATTTCCGAAAGCACTTCTCCTGGAATTGTGCATCGCCTACCGCGAGCACCTCGTCGACGATGAGGATGTCCGGATCCACATTGATTGCTATCGCGAACCCCAGCCGCACGTACATCCCGGACGAGTAATTCTTCACCGGCTGGTCGATGAACTGCTCTACGCCGGAGAAATCGACGATCTCGTCGAACTTGCGCGTTACTTCCTTTCGAGACATTCCAAGGATCGACCCGTTGAGAAAGATGTTCTCACGCCCGGAGAGCTCCTGGTGAAAACCCGATCCCACTTCCAGCATCGCCGCGATCCTCCCGTGGTGGGTGATCGAACCCTGGTTGGGATAGTAAATGTTCGCCAGACACTTGAGCAGTGTCGATTTGCCCGACCCATTGCTCCCGATCAGCCCGAAAGTCGAGCCCGACGGCACGTCGAATGAGACGTCTTTGAGGGCGAGGAAGTCCTCGTGAACCGAGGTCCGTCCCCGCATGATCGCGGACTTCAAACTCTGATTTCGTTCGTGATACATGCGAAAGCTCTTGGTGACATGGTCCACTTGCACCGCAACGTCGCTCACAGGGCCTCCGCCAGGTTTCGTTCGTTTCTCTGGAAAACAAAAAGGCCGACCGCAAGAGCGGCAAGCGCCCAACACAGGCAGATGATCCACTCGACGCCATCCGGCCAGCGGTTGTCGTAGATCAGTTGACGGAACAGCGTGATGAAGTGCACCATCGGATTTAGCTCGTAGATATTCATCACGGTGATCGGTGTACCAGCTATCCCGCCGGTTTTTTTGGATTGGGTAGCAACCAGGGTGAGCGGGTAGATGATCGGGCAGAGGTACATCCAGAACTGCAGCAGAATACTGAGCAGATACTGCGTGTCTCGGAAGTACACGTTGGAGATCGAGAGCATCAGCCCGACACCGGAAGCGAAGACCGCAAGGAGCAGCATCGCAACGATGATGAGCGGTATCCACGGCAAAACGAATCCCCCTGCGATGGAGATGGCGATCAGAAGCACCGCCATCTCGAATGCCCAGTTGTAGGCGGATGAGCCGACCGAGGACAGGGGAAGCACAACCCGGCTGAAGGAAACCTTTTGAATGAGGTTGGCATTCTCCACAAGAGAGCCGGAGCCGGTGCTGATGACGTTTGCAAAGAATGTCCACGGCAGCAGTCCGCAGAGCAGCCAGAGCGCGAAGACGTCGAGGCCGCTCGGGTCCCCGGCAAGTGGCTTGATTCGGAACAGTAGGCCGAAGACCAGCGTGTAGACGAGCATGAGGGCCAGGGGATTGGCCAAGGACCAGAGCTGTCCGAAGATAGTGCGCTTGTACTTGCCACGCACCTCGCGCGAGGTCAGATTGAAGAGAAGCTCTCGCGAGCCCCACACTTCCTGTAGGTATTTCATTGATCCTCGCCGGTATTCACAACGCTCACGAATTGAAGCCGTGAATCCGGCTAATCTAGCGTAGAACTATGATTGCCTCCCGATGGCTTTCTCTTCGCACCCCGCTCCTATTTCCGAAGTCGCCGTGGTCACGGTGAGCTTCGGATCCGGCCACGTCCTCGAGGGATTTCTCGATTCCGTGCCGAGGTCGAGCGCCAACCCGATCGTCATCGTCGTCGCCGATAACGCCCGGAACGATGTCTTCGTTGCTCGATTATCCCGAGCTGCGTCCGCCGGATATCTGGCTCTCGAACAGAATCGGGGCTACGGTGCGGGAATGAATGCCGGCATCGCCAGCCTGCCGGAGGGAATCAAGTGGGTGCTGGTCAGCAACCCGGATGTCGTGCTCGAAGTCGGGGCGATCGACGCCCTCGTGCGGGCGGGGAGTGAAGACGATCGGATCGGATCAGTCGGTCCGGCGATACTCACCGATGGGATGATCTATCCCTCCGCGCGGGCAGTACCTTCTCTGCGCACCGGCATCGGTCACGCCCTCTTCGCCAACATCTGGCCCGGCAATCCATGGACTCGCGCCTATCGACGTGACTCCTCAGGAGAAGCGGTTCGCCGTGATGCGGGCTGGCTCTCCGGCGCCTGTGTTCTGGTGCGTAAATCCGCATTCGATGCGATCGGTGGATTTGACGACGGATTCTTCATGTACTTCGAAGACGTCGATCTTGGATACCGGCTGGGAAAGGCGGGCTACCGCAATGTGTATGAGCCTGCCGCTGTCGTCACACACACGGGTGCCCATTCAACTACGACGGAATCGGCTCGCATGATCACGGCCCACCACGAGAGCGCGCTCCGTTTCCTCAGCCGCAAATATTCGGGACGGGCACTATGGCCGGTACGCACGGTGCTCTGGATCGGTCTCACTGCCCGATCGGCAGTATTGCGACGCAACCCCGGTCACCACTGACCTCTGAGTCGCCTGCCCCGCTCAATTGGCTAGAATCCGGTAGTTGAACTAAAAAGGAGTGGCACCCATAGTGAAAATTCTCGTCACCGGCGGGGCGGGCTTCATCGGCTCGAACTTCGTGCGGCGCCTTCTCGAGAACGTCTATCCGGCACTCGAGGGCGCCGAGGTGATCGTCCTCGATGCTCTCACTTACTCGGGTAACCTCGCCAATCTCGCATCGGTGGCCGACTCACCCCGTTTCGAGTTCGTCAAAGGCGATATCCGCGACGCAGGCCTGCTCGACTCCCTGCTCCCGACCGTCGACGCGGTCGTTCACTTTGCCGCCGAGTCCCACGTTGACCGCTCCGTTCGTGACTCCGGTATCTTCGTCGAGACCAACGTTTTGGGCACCCAGCGGTTGCTCGACGCCGCCCTGCGGGCCGACCTGAAGCGTTTCGTTCACGTGTCAACGGACGAGGTCTACGGATCGATCGCCGAGGGCTCCTGGGACGAGCAGCGCCCCCTTGAGCCCAACTCGCCCTACTCCGCGTCGAAGGCCGGGAGTGACCTTCTCGCACGCAGCTACTTTCGTACGCACGGGCTCGATCTCTCGATCACGCGCTGCTCGAATAACTACGGGCCGTACCATTTTCCGGAGAAGGTCATCCCCCTTTTCGTCACAAATCTCATCGACGGCAAGCATGTGCCGCTGTACGGCGAGGGCAACAACATCCGCGACTGGCTGCATGTAGACGACCACTGCCGCGGCATCGCGATGGTGTTGACCAGCGGCCGCGCGGGTGAGATTTACAACATCGGCGGCGGTACCGAACTCACCAATAGGGAGCTCACCCAACTGCTTCTGGACGCCACGGGCACGGACTGGTCCTTCGTCGACCGGGTGCAGGACCGACTCGGCCACGACTTGCGTTACAGCGTGGACATCGGCAAGATTCAGTCCGAGCTCGGCTACGCGCCTCTTGTCCCCTTCGAAACCGGCCTGACGGATGTCGTCCAGTGGTACCGTGACAATCGGCCCTGGTGGGAACCGCTCAAGGAGCGTGCCGCGCTCTAACAGGCGGAGCGGTACCGGTCTGCGAGGGGTAGGCCAGATTCACTGCCGAGTGGTGCGCGAGGTCTTTGAATTAGGCGATCTTGGTCCAAATGACGTAGCGATCGCTCTCGAAGCCTCGAGCTGCAGCAGAGTGATCTGCACCGTCGTCTGCCCGACAGTCACGTCGTCGTTGGTTGCGATTTCGGCAAATTCGCCCGAAAATCCGGAGAGTGTGGCCCTGTACCAATCACGACCGAGGTGCCGTAGCGGTCAGTGCCGGCAGGGCGTTGTACCGCCAACGGGCGATAAACCGTGTCGAGGGCAGACCCGATAGCAGGTGACACGACGGGGGTACCTCCGGCGATATTGACAGTGGTTACTCCCCAGGCGCTCAGCAGCCCGGTGATGTCGGAGTCGATGGCACCGGCCTGCACATTCACGAGGATAACGGGGCTCGCGATACTTCCAGCCGCCGCAGAGGCGCTCAGTGTGTCGGCGAAATTGATCATCCGGGAGGTCTGGCAGCAATCGATACCGGTATCCAGGCGGATCGAGGTGGTGGCGAGGGGAATGAGCCAAGCGAAGACGGTCTGCGAGACCGCTGTCACACCACCGACCACCGACCACCGACCACCACGATGAGCGCAGGCCTCAGCCGCACGAGTTCATCCCCGATATTGTCGAGGAGCGCGGTTGGTGCGGTGAGCAGCACCGGGCCCCCGAGTGCCGATACCACCGGGGCCGCGCCCAGCACATCCGGATAGTTGACTCCCGTCCGGATGTACGCCGCCGGCAGGCCGGGTAGGTATTGGTAGTGCCCGGAGATGGCAACGGAGGTCGCGTAGCGGTGCGCCCCGGCCAGCCGGGGCGCTGCCGGAAGCCAGATCTGGGTCACCCCCCAATCGGGCACCCCTTGGGTGAGCGGCTACACTTCAGCCGTGCCACCCTGACGTCGATCGCCGACTGCACCTGAACCAGAAAGCACCAATGATCCGCCATCTCAGCAACGATGCAGCGAGCAATGCTGGCCAGGACCAGCAGAGGGTCCTTTCCGGGAGGGACAGTAGCACTGCCCGCCGGGGCAGCCTAGACCTTAGCCGTCCCACGGCCGATGCCGCGTACGACGAGCGCAGTGACACGCCCGTCTGCACCAAGCTGGACGATGCTGAAGTGAATGAGGCCGCGGCGTTTGCTTCCAACGAAACGGGTGCTGACGACCACGCAATTGCTGCGGTGACCGGCGGGTGCCTTTTCGTTGCGGCTAATCCCGCTGGGACCCGTATCGTACGCACGGCACAGCGATGCCGGGTCGCCGGTCCGCACTTCACCGCGACGATGCAGGGGCTTGCGGTGGCCCACGACACGTGGAGTCGTGTCGATCTCTTCCCGATACGCTGCCGGCGCGGTACGCTCTCCGCCGAGCAGTGTTCAGGAGCCCCGGCAATGGTTCCAGCGGCGTAACGGTGAAAAAACGCATTGTGTCACTTCGGTCTTGGGCAGTTTCGGCAGTCAGACGCGCGCACCTCGAGCGGCCGGCGCGCTCATCACTGCTCTTCGGACGGAAAGTTATGCGCCGGTTTCGGGCCGGCCGGGACACTGCCCGGGCGGCCCGGACCGCGGCGCAGGCCGCGCGATCCGACCGTGTGCTCTCTGATCGTTTTGCCCGCGTCCGGGCGACCCCGCCGGCTATTGAGATCCTTGTCGGTTCGCCTCGCCCCGGGGCGATCGCCGTGATCGTCTGCCTGTGGAATCGTCGGGAACGCATCCAAGACATCCTGCGGATCATCGAACAGCAGACAACGTCGCGCGGAGTGCGCTTGGTTCTGTGGAACAACAATGTGGCGGATTCGGCGTTCTATCGGCGGGTCCTGGCCGACGCGGGCCCAGAAGGTGCTCTCGACTGCGTGCAGTTCCTCGATTCGCCGCACAACATCGGAGGCATCGGACGATTCATCGCCGCACGAGAACTCGAGCGAGACGGCTACACCGGCCCGTTCATCATGATGGACGACGACCAGGATTTCGGTTCGGACTTCGTCGAGGACCTGCTCGCAGTTTCCGCTCCACGATCAATCGCCGGGGTGTGGGCGTGGAACAATGACGGGGCGTACTGGAACCGCAGCCAGGTGCTCGTCACGGGTCAGGGCGCTGACCACGTCGGCACTGGCGGATCCATCTGTGATTTGGCACTGGTTCAGGATGACGCCTTCTTTGATCGCCTCCCGATGAAATTTCTCTTCATGGAGGACATCTGGATGAGTCGCTACGCCAAGCGCAACGGTTGGGCGGTGACGATGGTCGAATCGCCCTTCAACTTCGTGCTCAGCGAGCGAGACCAAGGGCACGCCCTGTTTGATCGCAAGGAAGGCTTTTACGATTGGCTGCGCAATCCGGGCAACATCCCGCTCAGGCGAGAGCCGGTCGGGGGCAGAGATCTGGACGACGATCAGCGCTGACTTCTCAATAGCCGATGAAGCGTTCGAAACGGCGAAGTCAGCCTCCAACTGAGTCTCCGGGTGTAGCTGTCCGCCTCATCACGTGCATCCTTGAGCTCCTCCTTCACCATCTCCAGAGCAGAGTTAGTCCGGTCGACCTGTGCCCGTTCCAGTTCGAGCTGGGCGAATGCCGTGTGAAGCATATTCTCCAGCCGACCGATCTCTACGCTCGGAATCCTGAGCGCGTTTGCCATCCGGTCTTCGGTGACCTCCCACTTGCGCGAGACCCGCACCGGCCACTGATGTAACTCAGAATCGTGATTGTCCAGTTCGACCCCGGTCGCCCGGACCTGGAGTGCCTCGATTACGAAATTGATCGACAGCTGATCGCGCCGTGAGTATCGGAGCAAGTGTTCCCACCACATCTGCATGGCTTCGTCAACCGCCGGAACGTGACGTCGAGCGAGAATAGCGGTCCAGTACGGCACCTCACTGAGCACCCCCGCTTGCAGGGTCGAGTAGTGGATCAGCTGTTCGAAGACTCTCGCGGGATCGTCGAACCCGGAGGTGACGACGGCATCGAACTCCCCGAGAACGCTCGTTCGGAAGCTGTGCTTCGGCATGGCGAGATCGGTATCGGCCAACCAAGCATCCAAAATCTTCTCGGGGGGGACACGCAGCTGAACGGCGTTGTCAATCCAGAGGCTCTCTTCGTAGTCCGCCAGGAGCGAGGGGCCCCTCACTTTGAGGAAGCGCGCGCTGCGCACCGAGTCGAGCGGAAATCGAGGCTCGATGAATCGCACGGTCCAGGTGGAACTCACTAGCTCACGGTCGTCCGTGAAGCACACGAAATCGATGTTGCTGCCTGCGGCGACCGCCTGCTCATTGAGCTGTTCATACCGCCCCATGACCGCGGTGTAAACGACTCTACGGGGAGACGCAAGACTCACTGACGCTGTCCTCTCAAAATGCTGGCGGCTCAACCCGGGGATTCAGCCCGGCGGTTTTGCGCTAGCAGGGAGTCAGCGATTCCACTCCGGCTTCGAGCGCCGAAGTGCCACCCAGCAAGGTTAGCGAAGAAGTGCGCCATGCGAGAATCTGCGACATCGCGTCCGAAGGGACGCACGTGCCTGGCGCAAGAAGCATCGGAGCGCCGCGCGCTCCGGCGACGGCACCGCCGGTGAGACCATCAGCGAAGGACTCACCCGTCGCAATGTAAACCGACGTCGGGGCGGGGAAAGCGATCGCGTTCACCGCTGCCGATGTGGAGTAGCGGTCCGGACCGGAGACCCGGGTTGCCGGGGCAATCGCGTTGAGCGAGTCGAATAGTTGGTCGGTAATCGCGCTGCTACCGCCAACGACTACCAGCGTCTTCACGCCCCAGCGAGTGAGTGCCGCCGCGGCCTGCGGGGACACGGAGTTCTGACTGCCGTCGACCAATAGCAGAGGGGCGTTGGCGTGCCCAGCCGCGGCAGCCGCCGAAATCGCATCCGGGAAATTCGCGCCGGTGGCGACGTAGGCGATTGTGGCATTCGCCGCCGGAGGAGCGAAAACGCTATCGCCAATCGCGATCGAGGTCTGGAACCGGTCGACACCCTCTGTGCGCGAAATATTCGGCGCACCAGCGACCACATCGAGCCCCGGAACTGCCGCGAGACGAGCCTCAGCAGCCGACGAGATGGCCTGCAAGCCGCCCACCATCACGATACTGTGAGGGCGCAACCTAGTGAGCTCTGCGACAAGTTCATCCGAAACAGCGGAGCCGATCGTGAGCAATAGGGGAGCGTGCTTCGCGGCCGCAATTGGCACGACGCTGAGAGCGTCTGGGAAGGTCTCCCCCGACGCAATGTAAGCCACCGACACGCCCGGCTGGAAGTTGGCCTTCGATACCTCGATCGCGGTCGAGTAGCGATCGACGCCGGACAGTCGCGCGACGGCGGTCACAGTGCTCGGTACGGTCACGTTCTGGCACCCCAAGGTGACGTCGGTGCCGAGTCCCTGATTGAGGGCGTCGACGCAGACCTGCTGTCCCCCCGTCGAGGCAGGAAGAGTCGCCGAGAAACCGTGATTTGTTCCGGCGCCAGCGAAGGCCCCCTGCGATGCAGAATTGACTGCTTCCGCCGAGATGACCTTGCTCCAGCCTGCACCGCGCACCCGCACATCGATGGCGCCCGACGGCACCTCCGGATCGACTGCCCACCCTGTGAGCGTCACCGTGTTGTTTGCCGCGGTTATGGACTGGATCGAACCCTGCGGATTACCGGTCGGTCCTCCGAACCACTCGCTGTAATACACCCAGAAGTTGCGGTTGCCGTAGGCGCCGCAGGGCGCGGTGCCATTGAGGTTAGCGAGGGCCGCATCGTTGGGGGTGTACGGGGTGTAGTTGTACAGGGCGGCCGTGGCATAGTTGGAAACGACGAAAGTCTTAGAGCCGCATGACGAGTTCGGGCTGTACGCAATGCTCTGCAAACCCGGTTGTTTGCCAAACTGTGCGGCCCGGTAGGTGTTGAGCTGAAGAGCACCCTGGTAGAGCTGCTCGAAGAAGCTGAGCGATGCCTGAGCACAGGGCGCGGTGTCGGGGCACGCGAATCCCATGGCGTGCGAAACCGCAGCGTCGCTTGGACCCGTGGCGGTGACCAGCCCTTGTTCCTTCTGGAGGGTCACAAGAAGGGCCTTCGCGCTGATTCCGCAAGCCTGCTGAACTTTGAAGATGATGGCAGCCGCCGGTTCCACGCTGCCGCCCGAATAGGCCCCGCATCGAACGTTTCCCGTGGAACTCGACCGCACGAGGAGTTTGTTGCTCGTCTGCGCGCTGAGCAACTGGAGGCAGTTGCTGTTCGAGCAATTGCCTTCCTGATCTGCGAGAAACGACTGGATCTCCGCCTGCGACATCGCATTGGCGTTATAGAAGTTAAGGTCGTCGATAATGTAGCCGGCGTTGAACTGCGAGCCATCGAGAGCCTCGGCCCGAGACACAGGCTGAACTGCCACAATCCCCACTGCAGCCAGACCCGCAGACAGAACCAGGCACAGTATCCGCACTAACCGCCCGGGCGCCGTTGCCGCCCTTCGCCTGGAATTAGGTCCCGAACCAAATCCGATCATTTTCTACCCCCGCCTTTGATACTAGCCAGCACGTAAAGGAACTCAGCGGCTGTTATCAACATGATCGAAGCCGGAAGACCGAATCTCCGAGAGCGTTGATTCCCCCGAGGAGTGTCACCCGGATAGCGCCAGGAGACGGGAAGTTCGCTATTACCCTAGCGGGCACACACGAAGGTGGCACCACGTAAAGGGGCGCGTGCCGCATTCCGGCAAGAGCCGCTCCGGCGAGAGCGTCGGGAAATTGATAGCCGGTGGCCAGAAGGATCTCGGGGGCACCATCCGCGAAGGCATCCTCACTTACCAGCTGCGAGGTCAGAAAGCGGTCGGAGCCTCCCTTTCGCGCGACCGTGAGTCCGGCAGCCTGTAATGACGCCTCGATTCCTGGCGAGACTACCGCCGTCCCTCCCGCGATAGTCACGGACGCGATGCCCAGTCGGGAGATCAGAGCCAGCGTCGACGAGTCCGCCGAACCCGCCTGACCGTTCACCAGGATCACCGGCACGCCCTTGGCTCCCGCCGCCGCCGCCGCCGATAGGGCATCGGGATAATTGAGGGCGGTAGCTACGTAGGCTGCAGTCACTGGCGTGGCAGGCGCCGTAACGAAGGCATCCTCGACGACCAGGCGCGCGGTTTCATACCGATCGGCGCCGGCGAGGCGGTCTACCATCGGCGCCAGGCCGGACAACTGACCTATCACCCCTTCGGAGACGGCGTTGATGCCTCCGACAACGACGATACGTTCCGGATTAAGGCTGCGGATCTCTTCCGTGACGTTCGACGGCAGGGTATCGGGCGGGGTCAGAAGAAGTGGTCCGCCTCGAAGCGCGGCGGCGGGCGCCGCAGCAAGCGCGTCGGGATAATTTGCGCCCGTCGCCAGGTACACAACCTTTGCGGTCGTCGGATAACCCGCCTTCGCGATAGCGATTGCGGTCGCATAACGGTCAGGGCCCGAGATGCGGTCCGGCTTCCGGGTCGAAACGGAGATTTTCGCCAGACCGCTCGAGACGCCGAGGGCCGTCACAGTCACTCCGCCCGTGCGGGTGGTGAGCGACTGCCCGGTCGCCAGATACATCTTCCTATTGTTTGCCGAGCCGGGGTCCGAAGTGAGAAGGACGGACGAGGCACCATCACTTCGAACCCTCAACACGCGCACTCCGATATCCGCACCGCTCTGGTCCGAATATCCGTTCTTCAGCAGATGGCTTTCGTATAGCGAACCGGCGTCCGCCCCACCGCCGCCGCGATAGTCAACGTAGTAGACCTCGCCGGACACCGGATCGGTGACTTTCAGGTCCCGAAGTCCCGTGGTCGCTCCGGTCGAGGCGAGCAACGCGATGGTGTTTGTCGACGCGGTGTCGATGACCTGCTCCTCGCCGGGGTCGAGGGGCACCAGCCGCTGCTTCTGAGTCACATTGAGACTCGTCGGGTTCGCGTTGGCGATCAGTGCCCCGCCGGAATACGCACTGATTGCCGCTCCCATGACATCGTAGGAGTCGCCATAGTCCTTATCAACGCATCCGTCGGAGAATGTGGTGGAGGTCGGATCCCAGTCCCCCTCGGTGGTGGTGTCGCTCGGGCAGTAGTGACTGTGCGAGTGCTGGAGGCCTAGGTTATGTCCGAACTCGTGGGCCATGATGTCCAAATTGTTACGCCCATTCAAGGCGGCCCAGATAAGACCGCCGTTAGATGTACCCACGGCGTCGTCGAAGCCGGTTCCCACGCTTCCGAGGCCCACTGATGCGCAGGTAGATGGAGCCAGCACGACGAGGTGGTGCGATGTTGTCGCCAGGTAGTACCACAGCGAATGCCCAAACAGTGCCGCGGCCTCCGACCATGCGTTCTGCGAATCGCCGCAGGGATAGGCGCTGGTATAGCGCTGCACGGACGAGTTCCGGCTGATCGACGCCACCTCGCCGTTCGTTTGCGCGTTCCAGTAGGTGGCCGTTCTCGCAATAAGCGAGTCGACAGCACTGTCACTGAACGACCAGCCGCCCTCCCCCAGAGGCACGATCACAGCGACATCGGTGGTGTGGCTCGATGGCCCTCCCACGGTCACCTGAGCTTGCTCCTGACGAGCCTGGGTTTCTGGGGTCGCCGCACTGAGCAGCGAGGCGGAACTCACCATGTCGCCGTCGAGAGACTCAGTCTGGGCTGGCCCGGTCTGAGCGACCGCCCCTGTCTGAGCGACCGCCCCTGTCTGAGCGACCGCCCCTGTCACCGGTACCGCCGCCACCGCCAGCAAAAACGCTGCCACAACGGTGCCGATGACCACACCCGCCCCACGTGGTCGCGAACTCTTTCGTATGATCCCCATAATTGCCCCCCGACAAAGCGCGATGAAC
>Ga0123339_10000625_pt1 | contig 26753 bp, 21 predicted proteins | sample lystaG_FD_89956 | JGI IMG/M metagenome (GOLD analysis project Ga0123339, IMG submission 89956) | Glacier valley bacterial and archeal communities from Borup Fiord, Nunavut, Canada, to study Microbial Dark Matter (Phase II) -... | ecosystem: Environmental > Aquatic > Freshwater > Ice > Glacier ...
ACGCTCAGGGTCGTCTGGGTCAGCACCACCAGCTTGTCAGGGTCCGGCACGGTCACGGTGAACGGGTCGGCCAGCCCCTCTCCAGTTTTACCCAGCACGCCTACCACAATGGTAGATTCAGGCGCTTCGCCGTAGGTACCAATCACTTCCTGGTGGTGCGCCGAATCCCCGATGAGCAGGATGTGGTAGCCTTCGCGCGCGTACTTTTTGGCCTCAGTGTGAACTTTGGTCACCAGCGGACAGGTCGCGTCAATTGTGAACAGTCCGAGCTGAGCCGCTCGAGCGCGCACGCTGGGGCTGACCCCGTGGGCGCTGAACACAACAGTGTCGCCCCCGTCGGGCAAGGACTCTATTCCCTCGAGCGACTCCACGAAATGCACCCCGTGACTGGCCTCGAGCCGCTCGACCACGGTGTGGTTGTGAACGATGGAGTGGTACACCGTCAGCGGCGTGCTCTGCTGGAGGGCGGCCTTCTCGACGGCTTCGATGGCCATCACCACCCCGGCGCAAAAACCCCTGGGTTTGGCGAGGTAAAGCTTTTGGATAGTGGGCGCGTTCATGGCTCGAGTCTAAAGGGTGCGCGCTGGCGTGTCGGTGAACTGAACCGGGTTGCGCTCGAGTGCAGGGTGGCGCGGGATGTAACCGATTACAGTCGGCGCGACTGAATCTGGAGAAATAAAATTTTTTGAATCACCGAAGTGTGGGAGCGGGCTGAATTGGGACGAGGTAATTTTGAAGCTCGGCAGTGAACCCAGCTCAGACGGCTTCGCTGCCCCGGTGCTGGGCCAGCAGGTTGCACCACTCAAACACCAAGTCGGGGCGCTCGAAGGGCAAGGCTCCGTAGGTACGGGCAAACTCGAGCTTGGCGGTCTCCGAGGCGCGGCCCACACGCTCGGGCAGGTGGATGGGCATTCTCACCTCGACTTTGGTCTTCTTGAACTCGAGCAGGTCGCTGTACTGCCACACCTTGCCCTTGCCTTCACGCCTCGAGCAGAAACCGTGCGCCGCAGCCAGACGGTAAAAGGTGGCCACGCTGATTTGCAGCATCTCGGCGGCCTGGGTGTAGGAGAGCCAGCCCTGAACCTGCGTGTAGGGGGCAGGTGACTGGGCGGCAGGGTCGGCAGACTGGAGTTCGGGCGGAAGTTGCAGGATGGATTGGGTCATAGGGTCACACTCGAGCTTTATTTAAGCTTAAGGTGTCTTACAGAACCCTTACATAAAGCGCTTCACATATTTTGTCAAGGATGAGAACAAGCATACAGGTCTCACAGCAAGATGTTGAGCTGAAAAATTCCCGCGCCCACGCCCCGAGAACGGGAAATAGAATTGGGATTCCCTCCTCGAGCAGCGGTTCTCACCCCACCTGTCTCCCGAGTCCTACTACACTGTAGCGATGCCCAACTCGAGCGCAGACCTGCCGTCGGAACTCACCGACTCGGGTGGACCTGGCTCGAGCCGCCCCCACTCGAGCCGATTCAGTTCAAGCCAATCTGGCGCGGGTAAATCAGACTCGGGAAGGCCGCGCCGGATTCGGCTCAGTTTGCGGGGACAGCTCACTATCGCCATCGGCACCATCGCGCTGGCCCCGATTTTGTTTCTGGCCTTGTTTCTCACGGTTCCGGCGCTGGGCGCTCCGGTGGAGAACGCTCGAGGACTGCTCGTTCCGCTGCTGCTCATCTCGGTGGTGGGCGTGCTGGCGGCGGGGTCGGTGGGCTACTTTCTGGCCCGTAATCTGCTCAGGCCGCTGACCCACCTCGAGAAGGAGGTGCGCGACTTATCCGACGGCAAAAGCGTGGCGCTCGAGGAGGATTTCGACGACCCCCAGGAAATCGCGGCCCTGAGACGGGCGGTGAGCACGCAGCTCGAGAAGGTTTCGCTCGAGCAAGGGCGGCGCAGCGCCTTCATGGCCACCTTGATGCACGACCTCAAAACGCCCATCATCGCCTCCAATCACCTGCTCTCGACGGTGCGCGACATAGACTTGCCGCTTGCGGACCGCAAAAACATCGCCACCCACATTATCGAGGAAAACAGCCGCCTGCTCGCGCTGGTGCAGCAGATGGTGGACGCGCACAAGTTCGAGCGCGACGGGGTGATGCTCGAGCGCGAAACCCTGCGCCTGGGGCCGCTGGCGCGCGAGGTGGTGGAGCGGCTGCGGAACAAGGCCGGAGAAATTCGGCTCGAGACCGTGGGTGACGCCACGGCGGAGGCGGACCGTCGGGCGCTCGAGCGGGCGCTGACCAACCTGATTGACAACGCGTTGCGTTACGCGAAAAGCCGGGTGCGGGTGGCCATCACCGCAAACGAGATTCGGGTATTCGACGACGGCCCCGGCCTGCCAAATTCACTCGAGGAACTGGCTCAGCCGTTCAACGCGCAGCCCGTGACCATCGCGGGTCAGCAGTTCACCGCCGGAACCGGAGGGCTGGGCTTGTACATCGCCCGCCGCATTCTCGAGGCGCACGGCGGGGCGCTCGAGCACGAGAAAACCCAGGTGGGAACCGCACTGGTGCTGCGCTTGAAGTAGGCAACTGTCCTCGAGAACTCTGGAGATGAGGAGCAAACCAAGACGCTTTGAGACAGCTCGAGCGCCCCAGTCATCCCCGGCGGGTTAGAGTGCCCACATGAAAACGTCTACCCTCTATATGGCTGGCCTGCTGACCCTGACCACGCTGGGTGCTGCTCAAGCGGGCGTCAAAATCACCTCCTACTCGAGCGGTCCCTCGATCCGAGTGAGTTATCCTCGCGCGAACCCGGTGCGCTACGTGTGGCGCTCGGCGGGAGTGCAAACTTTAAAAAGCTACAAAACCTCGGCTCGAGCGCTACAAACGGTGCAGAATCCGGGACGGGTGAGCGTGGCGCGTCAGGTGAATGTGTTCGCCTCGGGAAGCTGTCTCTCAAAGGCTGTGTTGCCCTCAAGCTTTCGCCGGGTGTTTGGCGGTGCGCTGACCTACCGCTCGAGTTGCCCCACTGGAACCATGCGCCTCAGAGTGCAACTCGCTCCCAGGAGCGCGATTCGGGTTTGGCGGGCCGAAAACGTGACCCCGCGCGTCTACACCCTGCGGCTTTACCGGGTTTTGGCGGGTGGCCGACTCGAGGCCACCCGTCAGGTCCGCAGCACCACCGTGCTCGAGCGCACCCCAGTGCTGAGCACGGTGGCCTTCAAGCTGGTTTAGCCCATCACAGCCAGATTCACAGCCAAATCACCTCGACTTCCGCGCCTACTGGGGCGCTCTGTCCTGGCTCGATTACCACCAGGGCGTTGTTTTCGACCATCGAGCGCAACACGCTCGAGCGCTGGTCCACAAAGTCGCTCACCACCGGGTGGCCGTTTTCGAACTCGAGCCGCGCCCGCCAGTAAGCGCGTTTGTTAGGCACGCTCTTGAACGGGGTAGTGGCCCTGGCTTTGAGCGTGCGGTGCGGCGCGTCGGTGCGCTCGAGCAGCTTATAAAGCGCGCTTCTCACGATAATTTCAAACACCACTAGGCTCGAGACCGGGTTTCCGGGCAGGCCGAGCACGGGCGTGTCGTTCCAGCGGCCCAGCATGGCCGGTCCTCCGGGGCGCAGCGCCACCTTCCAGAATTTGACCTCGCCGTGTTCGATGAGCAGGTCGCGCACCAAGTCGTACCTGCCCATGCTCACCCCGCCGCTGGTGAGCAGCAAATCCACCTTTCCTGCGCTCGAGAGCGCCTCTTCCAGCGCCTCACGGGTGTCTACTGTACGCGGCAAAACCACGGCTTCATGGCCCAGAGCGCGCACTTTGGCCTCGAGTCCGTAGCGGTTAGAGTTGTAAACCCCACCCGGCGGCAAAGGTTCGCCCGGTTCATAGATTTCGTCGCCGGTGCTGAGCAGCGCAATACGTAAAGGGCGAAACACCTCCACCTTCGGGTGCCCCATCGCCGCGCACAGCGCCAGGGCCGACGGACCGAGACACGTTCCACGCTTGAGCCCCACCTGCTCGCGCTCGAAGTCCGAACCCCTGGCCCGGATGTCGGACGCTCGAGCGGGCCGTAAGACCTTCACCGTTGTCCCAGATTCGCGCTCCACGAACTCGAGGGTTTCCACCGGAACAATCCCGTCAGCTCCGTCTGGTACGGGCGCGCCAGTGTAGATTCGCACCGCCTGACCAGCCCCTAGCGTTCCCGAAAAAACCCGACCCGCCTGCACTTCGCCAATCACCTCGAGCGTAACCGGACCCTCGCTCGAGGCCCCCAGCGTGTCCTGTACCCGGCAGGCGATGCCGTCCAGGGCGCTGTCGCTCAGACTGGGGTGGTCCACGAGTGCGTGCAGGTCTCGAGCCAGAACCAAACCGTGAGCCTCGGAAAGAGCCACCTCTCGAGTGTTGGGCTGGCGCATTTCGTGCTCGAGGGCGGTTATGGCGTGCTCCACACTGACATTCATGGGAAAGGAGGACATACTCCCCATGTTAGTTCAGGGAGTTTTGAGTTCGCAGTTTCCGCGCTCGAGCCTCCTCATCTCGCGCCCCTATAATTCAGCCGTGCTTTTTCGACAGGTCATCTTGCCCCGCTATCTGGTCCGGGAGGTGTGGCCGCTGTTCGTGGCGGGCCTCCTGCTGTTCGTGTTACTGCTGTGTCTGGATGTTTTGTCCACGGCGGCAGGCGCTTCGCTTCGCAACGGAACCTCTCTGGCGACCCTGGTTCAGTATCTGCTTTCCTATCTGCCACAGGTGATTCATAAAGCCCTGCCGCTGGCCATCCCCTTCGCGGTCCTCATTGCGCTAGGAAGGCTGGTGAGGGACAGTGAACTCAAGGTGGCCTACGGGGCCGGAGTGCGTCCGCTGGCGCTGCTTTACCCGCTGAGCCTATTCGGGCTGCTCATCAGTGCGGTGGCTTTTATCAACAACGCCTTCGTGCAGCCCGCCGCCGAGACGCTGTTCAAGCAGGCGCAGTACCGGGTGTTTTACAACTCCGAGTTGCCCCGTTACCAGAACCTGTACATCAAGACCGACGCCGTCACCGGAGCGCTGTTCTACGCGGGCCGCGTGACCAAGAACGCCGACGAAAAAAGTGCTTTGCTCAACGGCGTGATGGTGAAGCAAAAAGACCACACCTACACCGCGCAGAGCGGAATCTGGGACCTCGAGAAGAGGACCTGGCGGCTCGAGGACGCCACCGAATACCAGGCTCCCCAGCCAGACCCGCGTCAGGTGGGAACGGTGAGCTTTGCCTACACCGCGCCGCTGCCCACCGATTTGGTGCCGGAAACCCTGAGCCTGGGCGAGCTGTGGAGCAACCTGCACTCGAGCACTTACAGCGGCGTGCAGCTCAAGCTGGCGTGGTTCGACTTTCACCGCCGCTTTGCCGACGCGCTGAGTGCCCTGTTTTTCGTGTTCGCAGCGGGCGCGCTGGGGCTGCTGCTGCGAAATCAGGCCGGAGCGTTTATCGCGGTGGTGCTGATGATTTTCGGATTTTACGTGGTCTGGACCGCCATGCCGAGCTTGGTAGGCTTCGAGGCCCTGGCCCCGTGGCTAGCCGCCTGGATGCCCAATATAGTGCTGACCATTCTGGGTCTGAGCCTGCTGAGGCGCTTGTGGTGAGCGCTCGAGCGCCCAGGAAGCGCGGCGAGGGCAAGGGCCTGGGGGGACGGTTGGACGCGTATATCCTCGAGGAGATTTTGCCGCTGATGCTGGCCAGTTTGGTGGTCGTGATACTGCTGTTCGTGCTCTACGCGCTCTACGAGGTGCTGGCCCCCATTCTGGCCAAAGGCGCAAACCCCCTACTCGTCGCCCGCCTGATGGCTTTTTCCTTACCCGAAGCCTTCGGACGCGCCCTGCCGCTGGCCATGCTTTTTGCGGTGTTGCTGGGCTTTTCGCGGCTCTCGAGCGACGCCGAAATCAAGAGCATCTTGGCCGGGGGCATCGCGCCGTTGCGTCTGGCGGTGCCCATCATGACCCTCAGCGTTCTGGTGGCCCTGCTGAGCTTCGTCAACAACGAACTCCTCTTGCCCCGTGCCTCAAGTCAGGCCCAGCAAACCCAGCGCGACATCGTACTCGACAACCCTCGGGTGCTGGTGCAGGAAAAAGCGGTGTTCACCGACAACCTCAACCGCGCCATCTATGTGGACAAGGTGCTATCCTCGAGTCGGCTCGAGGGTATTCAAATCGTGCAGATGGCTCCGGGTGAAGCGCCGCGTGAGGTCATCAGCGCTGGGGTGGGTCAGCTCGAGCGGGGCAGCGCCACCATTGTGCTGTTTAACGGTGAGCGCGTGACCTACAGCGGCGCTCGGGTGGTCAGCATCCAGAGTTTTAAGCAAATCAGGCTGGCGGTGCGCGACCTGCAAGCTTCGCTGGGCGGACGCAACACCGGGGCGGGTCAGGCCATGCGAACCCCCACGCCGCAACTGCTCGAGCAAATTCGGCAAAACAAAGCGAACGGCTGGAACACCGCCGACCTCGAGACCGCGCTTAACCGCAAGTTCGCCGAACCCTTAGCAGCGGTGGCCTTCGGGTTTTTCGGAGTGATGCTGGCGCTGTTCACCTTCCGGGCCGGAGCCGGGGTGGGGCTGGTGTGGACTTTGCTGCTGACTTTTGCGTACTACGCCACCTGGAGCGTGTTCCGGGTGATGGGTGAGCAGGGCGCGCTGCCGCCGGTCATCGCCGCCTGGACCCCCGATTTGCTGTACGTGCTGGGTGGTGGGGTGCTTTGGGCGCTCTCGAGCCGCCGGTGAGCGTTGGGAACGGGTAATCCAGGAATGTGAGGAGCGTAGGTTCCGCCTGGAACCACCCTCCTTCTTTTGTGCGCTGTCTTGGCGAAAACGGCACCTACCGGGCCTCGCCGCTCCGCTCACAAAAATATCCCCCCTACCAAGCAGGGGGGAACCAAAGACTGTGCCACTCGAGCTTTTAAAGTACCCCCCTGTTTTGCAGGGGGGTCTTGCGTGACTACGCAAGGGGGGTCCTTCCCGCCCGCTCGAGATAAACCCGCATTCCTGAGTTGTCCCTTTGGGAAAAAGCCTCACCAAATCAGTCCCAAGAGGGCTTTTCTCTCGAGCCTGTAAGATTTTTCGCGTACCAAATCCACTTTATAACCCCGGCTCGAGGAGGTGGAACTTCCTCGAGCCAACTGGCTATAATCATCCGGTATGCGTCAAATTGTCGTTGGCACGCGGGGCAGTACCCTGGCCCTCGCGCAGACTCGTCAGGTGGTGGCCCGCCTCACCGAGGAGTGGCCCGAAACCGATTTTCGGCTCCAAACCATCCAGACTCGCGGCGACCTCGAGAAAGGCGTGCTCAAGGGTGACAAGGGGTTTTTCACCAAAGAAATCGAGCAGGCGCTGCTCGAGGGGCGCATCGACATCGCGGTTCACAGCCTCAAGGACTTGCCCACCCAGAACCCCGAGGGCCTAGACATCGCCAGCATTCCGCGCCGGGTGGACGCTCGAGACGTGCTCATCGGGCGGGCCGAGATGAAAAGCCTGCGCGACCTGCCGCCAGGAGCCACGGTAGGCACCTCGAGCGTGCGGCGCAGGGCGTTTCTGAAGGCGTTTCGCCCAGATTTGAACGTGAAAGACCTGCGCGGCAACGTGGACACCCGCCTGAGCAGCTTGGGCAGCGGCGAGTACGACGCCATCGTCATCGCGGCGGCGGGTCTCATCCGCATGGACTTGCGCCACCGCATAGACGAGTTCATAGACACCGCCGTTCTGCTACCTGCACCCGGTCAGGGCGCTTTGGCGCTGCAAACGCGAAGCGACGACACGCTCACCATCGAGGTCGCCTACTCCATCAACGACCCCGCCACCGACGACCGGGTTTCGGCAGAGCGCGCCTTTCTCGAGGGGCTGTCGGCGGGCTGCATGGCCCCGGTGGGGGCGCTGGCGACTCTGGTGAATGACATACTCAAGCTCGAGGGCTGGGTCTCGGCCCCCGACGGCAGCAACCTGATTCAGGGCAGCATTGAGGGCGACCCATCGGAGTGCGAGGACTTGGGCCTCGAGCTGGCCGAGGACATGCTGGGGCAGGGCGCAAAATCGCTGGTGGATGCCTGATAGGAATTCCAGAAATATCGGTAACGTAGTGAACGATGTTCCTAGCGGGCAGGCCCGATAGGCGGACAGGCGGTCTGGCCTGATAGGTGCCGGTTAGACCAAGACGCCCGAGAGGTGCTGCTTTGTCCAAGACGGTGCCGTTTTGCCCAAAACAGCGGAGCGAAATACGAAACGGAATCAATCGGAATCCGTGTGACCCCGCCGCACCTCCATCCGTTTCTCGAGAACGTGTGTAAATCCACTTTGAGAAACGGATGTTTGGCGTGGAATAGGTTCATGTTTCCTTTAGCCAGCGCACACCTCGAGTTTGCATAGAAGTTTGTATACTTACACTCAATCTTTATGTTTAAACCCAGTCCTCACCTTCTGTTTGCCCTCAGCGCGGGTGCTGCGCTGAGCTATTGTGCTATGGCGCAGTCCGAGGACTTGTTTTTGCTCAAGGTGGCTCCAGTGGCCCGTAAACTCACGGTGTGGATAGGGGGTGGCGCACCGCTCGAGTTCGGCAACCTCGAGCGAATCCGCTTGCAGGATGTGACCTCACACCTCAAACCGGGCAAGAACACCCTCAAGCTGAGTTGGCAGGGCCTGAACAGCTACGGCGACGTTTCTTTGCGAACTCAGGGCGGCGAGGTGCTGTTCAACTACGTGCTGGACGACACCCGCCAACCGACGAACGGAAGTGTGAAGTTCACGGTCTTTCTGGAGGGAAGTCAAAAAACCCTGGCCGCCCGCTCGAGCGAAACCCTGAGTCTGGGCGAGGCGCAGCTCAACGTCACTCTCTCGAGCGGCATCTTTACGCTCACCCTCAACGGTCAGTATCTGGGCGATTACGCCGGAACCAACAACCGGGTGCTGCAAAATCTCAAGCGCGGCACCAACGTGCTCAAGGTGCGCTGGAGCAAGGATTTCGGGGTCTCGCTGCCGCTGGGGGCGCTCGAACTCAAAAACAATGACGACACCCGGGTTCTGTTCTGGAACACCGACAAGGTTCACAGTCTCGAGGGTAAGGAAACGCTCAGCTTCAAGTACCCATAGCCCGAGTGCGAAGTTTTGCTACCCTCCTGGCGCGAAGTTTTGCTATGCTCGAGCGTATGCAACCCCTACCCACCCCACCCCTGCTCACCCCACCGCCCACCCCGCCGCTCGAGGAACTCAAAAACACGCTGGGCAAGGCGCACGACCTGGGCATGGCCTCGGCGGTGCTGGGCTGGGAACAGGAAACCTACATGCCACACGGCGGTGCAGGCCACCGGGCCGACCAGTTGGCCACGCTCGACCTGTTGACTCACCAAACCTTTACCCATAAACGGGTGGGCGAATTGCTCGAGGAGTTGAAGCCGCTCGAGGTGGGCGGAGACGCTCAGTCTTTCGATGCCTCGCTCATTCGCGTCACCCGCCGGGATTACGAGAAAGCCACCAAGTTTCCCTCCGAGTTTGTCGAGGAAATTAGCCGCGCCCAGAACGCCGCGCACTTCGCCTGGATTGAGGCCCGCAAAGCGGACGACTTTGGTAGTTTCCAGCCCCACTTGGAAAAGATGTTCGACCTGGCCCGCCGCGCCGCCGACTACCTGGGCTTCGAGGACCACCCCTACGACGCGCTACTGGACAACTACGAGCCGGGAGCCAAGACCGCGCACATCAAAACCATCTTCGCTGATTTGCGCCAGCAAACCCTACCACTGCTCAAGGCGATTCAGGCTAAGGGCGACGCCACCGACTACGGCGTGCTCGAGCGGTCTTTCCCCATCGAGAGGCAGCGCGAGTTCGGCCTCAAAATCGCCCGAGCGCTGGGTCTCCCAGAGAAATACTCGAGGCTCGACGTTTCAGCGCACCCGTTTTGCACCCACTTCGGACCGCAGGACATCCGCATCACCACCCGCTTCGACGAGCACTACTTTCCCACCTCCTTGTTCGGCACCTGGCACGAAACCGGACACGGCCTGTACGAGCACGGGGTCGCGCTCGAACTCGACCGCACCCCACTCGCGGGTGGGGCCAGCCTGGGCGTTCACGAGTCGCAGTCGCGCCTCTTCGAGAACCTGATTTGCCGCTCCAAGCCCTTCTGGGAGCACTACTATCCTCAGCTCGAGGCGTTGGTTCCCGAGGTGACACAGGGCGTTTCGCTCGAGGACTTTTACAAGGCCATCAACCGGGTCAAGGCCGACCTCATCCGGGTCGAGGCCGACGAAGTGACCTACAACTTTCACGTCATGTTGCGCTTTGAACTCGAGACCGCGCTGCTCGAGGGCAATTTGAAGGTGGCCGACCTGCCTGAAGCCTGGAACGCCAAAATGCAGGACTACCTGGGCGTGACCCCCCCGAACGACGCACAAGGCGTGCTGCAAGACGTTCACTGGTCCTCGGGCCTTATTGGATACTTCCCCACCTACAGTCTGGGCAACCTGCTCAGCGTGCAGCTTTACAAGGCCGCCGAAGCCAAGCTGGGCAACTTGCACCAGATGTTCAGGGCGGGGAACTTCGCACCCCTGCTCGAGTGGCTGCGAGAAAACGTCCACCAGCACGGGCGCAAGCTGCTGCCGGGTGAGATTGCGCTGCGGGCGACGGGCAAAGCGCTCGAGGCCACCGATTACGTGAATTACTTGAAAACCAAGTACAGCGATATTTACGGTTTGTAAAGTCAAGGAAATTCGGTGGACGCACGGTCTCGTGGGTTTGGACCGTGCGTCTCTCTTGCTGTGGGTTGAGAAAGGGGAACAAAGTGTGGCCTCGAGCAACAAGAAGCGACCATAGTCTTTCCTAACCTCACGCTTCACTAACTTTGAAACACCGCGTCAGCCTTGAGCCGCACACTGAAAGCATGAAACTTGCCTCTCTGTGTGTGCCCCTGGTTTGTACTGTTCTGCTCTCGAGTCCTGTTCTGGCCGGGTCGGTTCCCGCTTCACTCGAGCGTCCGCCTTTCGCGGGCACCGCGCATCCGGTGATTCCGGCGACCCACTGCCTGAACCTGTTGCCGCCCGCCAAGCGGCTGCCCGGCGGGGCTTACGCCCATCCTTTTTATCCGGGTGGAACCACTAAGGTTGCGTTCAAACTCTCGAACTGCTGGCGGGGCGTGCTGGGGGGCCATCCCTTCGTGCTCGAGGGGTTTTATACCGGCCCCGAGGATTATCAGAGCGGGGTGGTGCTCAAATATGCAGGGCGGTTGAGCTATTTTTCGTTGGTCGCGGGGACGCCTACCGTGTCACGTTTCACCCTGGGCTACGCCTGCTACGAACCCAACGCGGCCAAAGGAATGGTGGACACCTTAGACATCGCTCGAGGGACTTACGTGCTGCCAAACGACAAAGGGGAGCCAATCTGTCCCTCGATGTCCGAGTACAAACCCTTTCCTAGATTCGTGGCTGGACTCGAGCAGAATTACCGTATCAGGCGCGGTGAACGCATTGCCCAGGACGGTACGGTTTCACCTGCGGGCCAGTGATAAAGGTCAAGCCTTTGATGTGGTATTGAGTTGTGGCCCTCGAGCTTCACCGCACCTTTACCGAGACCCCATACAGTGCGCTGCGGCTTGACCCCGTGTCTGCCCTGGAGTGCCTAAAATGTCGAGTCCTCGAGAAGCCCAACCATCGCCCGTCTTTTTTGATGCTTCCGCACAACGCTGGAAATGGGTGCGCGGCGCGGCCCTGCTGGTCGGGCTGGGCGTGGGCGGTCTGGCGGCGGCCCTGACCCTGGGGCTGCTCGAGCACCCCAAACTCCCCACGCTGCGCTTGCCCCACTTCTCGCACTTTATACACCCCCATCCGGTTCTAGGCGCAGCCTTACAAACCCAAGCTTTGAGCGCAGAGAGCGACCCCGCCGAGACCCTCGAGCGCGCTGCCGCAAATCTGCACTCGAGTGCACCCTCGAGCAGTTTGCCCTCGAGCGCTTTAAAAAACTCCCGCCCCCAAGTTCAATCCGAGGCCATCGGCTTTTTTGTGAACTGGGACGACAACAGCTTTTCTTCGCTCAAAGCGCATTTCTCGAGCCTGGACAAACTGATGCCCGAGTGGCTGCACCTCGAGCCGGGGGGCAACGTTCAGGTGGACGACCCACTCAAGCAGGCCCGAGCGCTGGACTTCGTGCGGGCTAACAAACCGGGCCTGAAGGTGATGGCGCTCATCAACAATTTTGACGGCAAACTGGGCGACTGGAACCCCAAAATGCTGGCGGCGGTGCTCTCGAGCGAGGCGTCTCGTAGTCATCTAATTGACCATCTGCTCGAGTTTGTGCGCGACCCCAACGGCGACGGCAAGCCCACGGACGCGCTGCAAGGCGTCAACATAGATTTCGAGATGGTGCCGGCCTCGAGCCAAAAGGACCTCGAGCGCTTCATGGCCCAGCTCTACGCCCGCTTTCACCCGCTGGGCCTAGAGGTTTCCGAGTCGGTGCCGCTCGACGACGACGAATTCAATTACAAAACCCTGGCTTTGAGCGCGGATTACCTGATTCTGATGGGCTACGACGAGCACGAAACCTCGAGCGCGGCGGGTCCAGTGGCCTCGCAAAGTTGGCTGAGTACCAACCTGGCAGAGCGTCTGACGCAGCTTCCGCCCAACAAAGTCGTGCTGGCGCTGGGCAACTACGGCTACGACTGGACCGTGGGCAAAGCCGGAGCCGACGAGGTGGCTTTTCAGGACGCCCAGACGACGGCTAAGGAGTCCGAGGGCGTCATCGGCCTGGATAAAACCAGCCTCAACCCGCATTTCGACTACTTCGACGACGCGAACGTGCTGCACCACGTCTGGTATATGGACGCGGCCAGCTTGTTCGATGAGCTGCGCTCGAGCCAGAACCTGAACTTGCGCGGCGTGGCGCTGTGGCGACTGGGTCAGGAGGACCCCTCGAGCTGGAGTGTGCTCGACGCACGAGGCCACCTGAACTCGGACGTGGCCCAATCGCTCGAGAAAGTCCACTACGGCTACGACCTCGACTACCGGGGCCAGGGCGAGATTCTTAAGGTCACGAGCCGCCCCATAAACGGCTCGAGGACGCTGGGTTTTGACACTGCGCGTGGACTCATTGTCTCGGAAAAGCTGGCCCAGTACGCCTCGCCCTATGTGCTCACCCGCTGGGGCGCGACGAAAGACAAGCGCATCGCGCTCACCTTTGACGACGGCCCCGACCCCACCTATACCCCGGCCATTCTGGACATTCTAAAAAAAGCGCAGGTTCCAGCCACCTTTTTTTTGGTGGGGGCCAACGCCGAACTCAACCCGGATTTGGTGCGGCGCACCGTAGACGAGGGACATGAAATCGGCAGCCACTCGTTCACCCATCCCAACCTCAGCGTGGTGTCACCGCAACAGTTCGACCTCGAGCTGAGCAGCACCCAGAGGTTGCTCGAGAGCCTGACCGGGAGGAGCACGCTGCTGTTTCGCCCACCCTTTGCCGAGGACGTGGAACCGGCCACGCCCGAGCAAGCCGCTCCGGTGGCGCGGGCTGGAGAACTGGGCTACTACACCGTGGGCATGGGCATAGACCCGCTTGACTGGCAGCCGGGGAAGACCGCACAGCACATTGTGGACAGCACCCTGGGTCAACTGCACAACCAGGAGGGCCAAATCATCTTGCTGCACGACGCGGGCGGGGTGCGCTCGGCCACGGTGCAGGCGCTGCCGATGCTGCTCGAACGGCTTAGAGGAGAGGGCTACCGCTTCGTGACCGTCTCGAACTTGATGGGCGTGACGCGTGACGCGGTGATGCCCAGGGTGGGCGGCTTGCTGCGCGGGGTGGATGGGGCGGGGTTTGGGCTGCTCGAGTGGCTGAGCTACGCGCTCAAATGGCTGTTCCTGGGCGGCATCGCGCTCAGCATCGGCAGGCTGGTTTTTATCGCGGCTCTGGCGCTGCTCGAGCGCTGGAATCAGAAACGCACCCGGTCCAGACTCGAGCCGATTCTAAGCCGATACTGCCCTCGAGTCGCGGTCATCGTGCCCGCCTATAACGAGGAGAAAGTCATCTGCCAGACGGTTCAGAGCCTGCTCGAGCAGGACTACACCAACCTAGAAATTATCGTGGTGGACGACGGCTCTGTGGACCATACCTATGAGGTCGCCAGGGTCGCTTTTGAACCGCACCCTCGAGTGCAAATTTTCCGCATCCCCAACGGCGGCAAATCCGGGGCGCTCAACTTTGGCATGGCTCGGACCGAGGCCGAAATCGTGGTGCTGCTCGATGCTGACACCGTGCTGAGCCGCTCGGCGGTGCAGCTGCTGGCCGCACACTTCGCCGACCCCCTTGTGGGGGCCACCGCCGGGAACGCCAAAGTGGGCAACCGCCTGAACCTGATGACCCGCTGGCAAGCGCTCGAGTACATCACCGCCCAGAACCTCGAGCGGCGGGCCTTTGCGCTCATGAACTGCGTCACGGTGGTTCCGGGCGCGATTGGCGCGTGGCGCAGGGGTGCGGTCCTGGAGCTGGGCGGGTTCGCCTCCGACACCCTGGCCGAGGACGCTGACCTCACCCTGCGCCTGCTGCGCGGTGGCTGGAAAATCACCTACGAGATGGGGGCCATCGCCCACACCGAAGCGCCGGACACGGTGGGCGGCTTTCTCAAACAGCGTTTTCGCTGGATGTTCGGCACCCTGCAAGCCACCTTTAAGCACCGTGACACGCTGTTTCGCTCGAGGTACGGCGCGCTGGGCCTGGTCACGCTGCCCAACGTGTTTTTGTTCCAGATTGCCTTCCCCTTCGTGTCCGCGCTGCTCGATGTCTACATGGTGCTTTCGCTGCTGTGGGCCAGCTTTCAGAGCTTTTACCACCCGGCCAGCGCCGCCTCGAGCGAACCCAACCACGCGCTGCTGTACTACGCGGTGTTTCTGGCGGTAGATTTGGCAGCGGCAGCGCTGGCTTTCGTGCTCGAGCGTGACGAGGACTGGCGCTTGCTCCCATGGCTCCCGCTGCAACGCTTCTTTTATCGGCAACTGCTGTACTGGGTGGCGATTCAGGCCGCGCTGAGCGCCCTGCGTGGGGGTCGGGTGGGCTGGGGCGTGCTCGAGCGCAAGGCCACGGTTAAGGCGGGGATTGGCGATTGATGCGGTTTCCGCTAAATTCTGTATTGTCGAGAAGGGCACTGTCTTGGGTACAACGGCACCTTCCGGGCCTGCCCGCCGAAAATACTCCATACCGCTGAAACCGCATCTTTTCCCCACTCGCTCCGTGTCTTGGTCAGAACGGCACCTAGCAGGCCTGACCGCCTCGGATACTATCCGAAACTAAACGGATAGTATCGGAATCGGTATGAGTGTGGCTCGAGAAGTGGCTCTTATCCGGGACGAACCCGCTTGAGTATCTCCTGCACACTCTCGAGTGGAGTTCGTCCCAGGGTGTAAATTCGCTGCTTGGCCAGCGTGGCGTTCGAGGGATGCCGCGCCAGGTGGTCGAACAGCTCGAGCACTTCTTCGGACGGTTCCCAGCCTTCTTCGGGAGCTTTTTGCAGCGTGCGTGCCCTCAACACCTCGAGCGACTGCGACATATCGCTCGAGGGCATCAGCAGCACCACGTAAGGCACGTCGAGCAAGGCGCGCCGTGCCCGCTCGAGCAGCGCCGGGTCCTCGTAGACCGAGTGCCCGCCGCCCAGTTCGATGACCTTCCCTGCGTGCTCAACCAGCACCCGCTCGAGGGCGTGAATCTCGAAGGGTTTGGAGTATCGATACATCGCTAGCGAGTCACCGGCTCTGGAAAGTTTGGCGGCGTGGGCGTGGTCAAAGCCGATTTCGTCGTAGTAGGCCCAGCGAATTTCGTCGAGCTGAACCTCCTCGAGGCCAAGCCGCTGGGCCAGCAGCGGGGCCAAGGTGGATTTACCGCTGGCCGGTGGTCCGATGAGCACGAAGGTGGCAGGTTTTTCGCTCATCTTCATAGCGTAGCCAAACCGACTTCGGAGAGGGTGAAAAGCGCGTGCTCGAGCGCCTGACCCAAACCTGACACCGCTTTGACCTTTCCCTGACCTCGAGCAGATGGCGGGCTGACCCATCACCTTTAGCATTCGTGAAGTTCTCACTGGGTTGGAGGTTTTCGATGCAAAAGAAAATGCTGGTCTTCCTGAGCCTGTCCCTGGCCTCGAGCGCCCTGGCCGAACCCCTCACCGTCGAGTTCTGGCACATCTTCGGCGACGCCAAGCGCAAGGGTTGGATTGAGCAAAAGGCCGCCGATTTCAACGCCAAAAATCCCGACATCAAGGTGGTGCCGGTGGTCAAGGGCAACTACAACGAGAACCTGCAAGCCGCCATTTTAGCGGGTCGTCAGGGCAAGCCCCCCGCGCTGGTGCAGATTTTCGAGGTCGGCAGCCAGCTCGCGCTCGACAGCGGCGTGTTTCAGCCGGTGGGTAGTGTCGAGAAGACCGACTACAGCGACTACCTCAAGCCGGTGGTGGACTACTACACCATTGGCGGCAAGGTCAACAGCTTGCCGTTTAACTCGAGCAGCCCGGTGCTGTACGCCAACCGCGACCTGCTCAAAAAGGTGGGACTCAGCGAAACTGCGCTGCCCCAGACATACAACGCGCTGATGCGAACTTGTGCAAAGGTCAAGGCCGCTCTGCCCGAGACCAAGTGCATCACCTTCTCGGCGTCGTCGTGGTATGTCGAGCAGTGGATGGCCGAGCAGAACACCACCCTAGTCAACAACAACAACGGGCGCACGGCGCGGGCCACCGAGAGCAACCTGGACAGCCCCGCCGCCCGCAACATCTTCACCTTCATCAAGAAGCTCAACGACGGCGGTTATTACACGTACAGCGGCAAGCTCGACGACGGAGCGGGTTCGGGGGCCATCTTCACCGGGCAAAAGAGCGTCTTTCTCATCAACTCCACTGCCGACCTGGGCAACCAGCTCGACGCGGCCAAGCAGGGGGGCTACCGCCTGGGTGTGGGCCTGCTGCCCATTCAAGACGGCGTTAAGAGAAACGGGGTGGTTATCGGGGGGGCGTCGCTGTGGATTGCTAAAGGCATCCCGGACAACGTGGCCGACGCGGCCCGCACTTTCGCGCTCTACATGACCAACACCGCCAACATGAAAGAGTGGCACAAGCTCACCGGCTACTACCCCGTGCGGACCTCGAGCGTGAACGAACTGCGTAAAGAGGGTTGGCTGGACAGCGCCGCGCCGCAAACGGTGGCCTTCCGCCAGCTTCTGAACACCAAAGCCGGACCCGCCACCGCCGGAGCGCTGTTCGGCGGAATGCTCCCCACCCGTCAGGTGATTCAGGAAGGCATCCAGAAGGTGCTGCAAGGCCAGGACGTGGACTCGGTGGCCAAAGACACCAAAGCTCGAGTGGACAAGGTGATTGCCGACTATAACAAGAGTTTGGCGCAGTAGGTGCGCTCGAGCGGCCCTGGATTTGGGTTGTCGCTCGAGCGCGGGGGAGCAGGGGAGAAAAAGATAGCTCTGGCTCGAGCTGAAGCCTAAAGCCTCTCTCACTCCCTCTGCTCTCCCTCTCAACGAAACGTCAAGGCCCCAACATCACAGCCAAACACCCACCCCCTCACCCGAGGGGGCTTTCGCCTTTCAGGAGCGCCAAGTTTTCGGTCCCCCACTCGAGCATCTCCCCCTCACCCCCTCACCCCACTTTCCAATCCCCACCCCGGAGGCCCCCATTGGACACCCCCGTTTTCAAGGGCCGCACCCTGCCCTGGCTCTTCCTGCTGCCCTCGCTGGTCATTCTGGCGGTCTTTCTGTATTACCCGGCGGTGCAAACCCTGCGCCTGAGCGCCACCTCGAGCAACCTCATCACAGGCAACACCCGCTTTGTCGGTTGGGACAACTTCCTCGAGCTGCTGCGCGACCCTAGCTACGTACAAAGCGCCGCTTTGACCCTACTTTTCTGTACTTTAGTGGTAGCGCTGGGCCTGTTCTCGAGCTTGAGTTTGGCCTTACTCGCCTCGAGCGTGCGGCGCGGGGGCCGCTGGTATCGTCTGGCGCTGATTTATCCCTACGCGCTGTCCCCCGCTATCGCGGGCACGCTGTTTCTGTTTCTGTTCAACCCCGAGGTGGGCCTGGTCAACGCCTTTTTGCACGACCTGTTCGGCGTGCGTCCGCGCTGGCTCGATAACCCCAGTCTGGCCTTCGGTCTGGTGGTGCTGGCGGCGGTGTGGAAAAACGTGGGCTATAACGTGGCCTTTTACATCGCGGCCATCCAGAACCTGCCCCGAGACGTGCTCGAGGCCGCCCGCATAGACGGGGCCTCGAGCTTTACCCTATTCTGGCGTATCCTCTTTCCGCTGCTCTCGCCGATGACCTTTTTTCTGACCTTCGCCAACCTGACCTACGCGCTGTTCGACAGCTTCGGTCTGGTGGATATCCTCACTCGAGGTGGTCCGGTGGCGGGCAACGGCGGGGCGACGGGTTTCCTGATTTTCCGGCTTTACACCGACGGAATCGAGAACTACAAAACAGGATTTGGTGCGGCGCAGGCGGTGCTGATGTTCTTTGGCGTGGCGCTCATCACCCTGGCACAGTTCCGCTTTGCCGGGAGGCGGGTGCAGTATGGCAGTTAAGGTTGGAACTCGCTCGAGCGAACGCAGGGCGCTCAAGTTCGACTGGCTCGAGCTGGGACGGCACGCCGTCCTCATTGTAGCTTGCCTCATCATCGCCTTTCCGCTGCTGGCCGCTATCATCAAGGGCACCCAAACCGGCGCTATGGTTACTGGCTCGAGCCTGCGGCTGGGCGGACACTTCTGGAGCAACGTCACCGAAGCCTGGACCAGTGCCAACCTGGGCATCTACATGCGAAACTCGCTCATCATCGCTGTGTGCGTCACCCTGGGCAAAACCGTGCTTTCGCTGCTGGCCGCGCTGGCCTTCGTGTACTTCCGCTTTCCGCTGCGGGGTGTGATGTTTGCACTCGTGCTGTTCTCGCTGATGCTGCCTTCAGACATCCTGATTGTGGCGCTGTTCGATGTGGTCACGAAGCTGGGCTGGACCAACACCTACCCCGCCGTCATCGTGCCCTTCCTGGCCTCGGCTACCGGGGTGTTTTTGTTTCGGCAGCAGTTCATGCAGATTCCGCCAAGCTTGGCCGAAGCCGCCCGCATAGACGGCGCGGGGCCGCTGCGCTACCTGTGGCATGTACTCATTCCACTGAGTGTCAACACCATCGGAGCGCTGGCGGTGATTCAGTTCGTCTCGGCCTGGGACCAGTACCTCTGGCCGTTGGTCATCATCCGCGATGAGGCGCATCAAGTGGTGCAGGTGGGCCTTAAAGGACTCTCGAGCGCGGCGGAGGGTCAGAACTGGGGCATCGTGATGGCTGGGGCGGTGGTGAGCATCATTCCGCCCCTCATCGTGTTTACCGCGCTTCAAGAGCAATTCAGCAAAGGGTTTGCGCTGGGCACGGATAAGTAAGCTCGAGCAAATCGTCCAATCCATCAAAATAACGGAAAAGAGGGACCCGCTCGAGTGGGTCCCTCTTTTTCATATCCATCGGCTCAGAACAGCGGCCACAAGGCTCGAGCACTTTTAGCCCCGCCCAGCAGCGGCAGTCCGAACCCTTCCTCGAGCGTGCGAAGCAGCGAATAGTGATTGAACGGCAAATCCGAGGTGCGCGGCTTGGCGTTGCTCCCCGAAATCACCAGGGTCAGGATGTGCCCGCCCGCCTCGAGCGCGCTGGGTGGGGTGCGGCGGTTTTCAAAGTCGCCCTCGTCGAAGGTCAGCACCAGGGCCGAATTCTGGGTCCAGGCTTTGGAGGCCATGATGTCGGCCACGAGCTTACCCACGTAAGCATCACCCCGCCTGAGCAGCAAACGGCGACCCACACACCCCGGCGCGCCGTGCATGTCGTTGCACTGGTTGGGCACGATGTAGAGCAGCGCTGGGGCTTTAGGACTTTTTAGGTCGCTGTAGAGCTGCTCGAGCGGCACCACATTTTTCGCTCGAGCAGTGCTCTGTATGCTCTTGAATAGCAAAAACGGGTTGTGCTTTTTGGCGTAGAGCACGTCCGGTACGGTGTAAAGCACGCTCGAACCAGCCTCTGGGATGCTCTCCATGTAGGCTTTCCAACCTTTTCCGGCCTTCTCGAGCTGGTCCATCAGGGTGGGGCCGACCAACGAGCGGCTCGAGTCGTCGTCGTGAATGCCGTACAGGTCGCCGGAAATCATGGCCACATAGTTACCCATGCTGGGGTGAACCAGGCCCCAGGAGTTGGTGGCCAGCCCACCCCGACGAATCAGGGCGTTGATTTGGGGCAGGTCCGAATTGCCCACGAGCGACTCGAAATTCTTGTTCTCGAGCACGATGACGAAGACCCGCTCGAGCGCCTGTGGCTTGGCTGGGGAAGCCGCTTGGGCAAATTGGGAAAGCGCCAGCAAAGGAAGCAGCAGCAAAGTTTTGAGGGAGTTCATGGGCACACTCGAGGGTGAAAAAGGAAGGGGCGGTTCTCGATAAATCGTCTAGGCTCGAGGTCAGGGCTGTAGGCGGGGTTGAAACCAACGCCCCACCAGTGGTGAGAGCAGCAAAATCCATAGCGCGGCCAAGCACCACGCCGCCAGGATGTCCGACGGGAAGTGAACCCCGATATACACCCTCGAGAAGCCGACCAACACGGTGAACGCGCCGCCGAGGAGCATCATCGGCACGCGCCAGCGGGTGTTCCAGCACCACACCAGCGCCGCGCCCAGCAGCACGGCGGTGAACATCGCGTGACCGCTGGGAAAGCTGTAACCGTCCTCAGGAATCAGCGTGGTCCACAGCGCTGGCCTCGAGCGGTGAAACACTTCCTTGAGCAGCAGGTCCAGAGCTTCTGCCCCGCCTGCCACCAAAAACAGGGCGGCGGCTTGGCGAAAGCGCCGGGTCCAAACTAGTGCCAGCAGCGCCAGTACCAACAGTGCAGCCATCTCGGGCGGGTCGCTGAGCGTGGTCAGGGTCAGCATAATCACGTCAAAGGTGGGCGAGGCGTGTGCATGTAGCCAGCTCAGCGGGACCCCATCGAAACCGAGGGCGGGACGGGACCACGCGGCCTGGGCCAGCCAGCTTAGAGTGAGCACCAGAGCGAGCATGATGACGATTCGCCAAACGGGACGCTCGAGCCTCGAGTTTGGGCGTCCTGAAGGTGTTTGGGCCAGGATACCTGCTCGAGTGGAGGGGTCCGGGTCGGGAGGAAGCGGGGGCATGTGAAAAGCCTACCCTAACCAGGTTTAGAACAGGTAATACCAAGTTGCGTTAGTGACCTTCCAACGCAGCGGAGCGGGTAAACTGAAATACCAGCTTGCAGTAACGGAATTCTAGGTCGGCGCTTTTCCGACTTGGAATGGAGTGGAAGCAAGCTGGTATAAAACGCTCGAGGACCTTCGCAGGACATCCATCCAGCCCGATTCAAAAAAAAGAAGACGCCCTTTCAAGCGTCTTCCAGCGATTACTTCACAAACTCGAGCCACACTCAAGCCTTCACAGCTCGAGGGTGCTCATGTCCGAAACCACCATGCGGTACACGATAGGGGCGGTTTTGTTGCCCCGCACCACGGTTTTGCGCCCCACCAAACATTCGCGCATTCGGGCGGGCACGCTCTCGAGCACGGCGTCCTCGCCAATCACGCTGTACTCGAGTTCGACATCGGTCAGCACCGCCCCCGCGCCGATGCTGGTGTGTGGGCCAACGTAGACGCCCTCGAGCCGCGCCCCCGCCCCGATGATGGCTGGACCCACGATGGTCGAGTTGCGAATAATCGCACCTTCACAAATCTGTACCCGGCCCAGCACCTGACTGCTTTCCACCGTACCACGCTGCACAATCTCGATGCGCTCGAGCAGCAACCGGTTGGCCTCGAGCAAGTTCTCGGGGCGTCCGGTGTCCTTCCACCAGCCCGTGACCTCGACGCCGTGCACCGCTCTACCCGAGACAATCATGGCCTGGAGCGCGTCGGTGAGTTCATACTCCCCGCGCGCCGACGGCTCGAGCGCGTCAATGAACGGGTGAACCGCATTTGAGAAGCAGTACACCCCAGCGATGGCCAAATCCGAGGGCGGCACGTCAGGCTTCTCGACTAAGCGCTCGAGGCGACCCTGTGTGTCCATCACCGCCACCCCAAACTGCCTGGGGTCGGGAACCCGCACCAGCGCCAGCGTTGCGTCGCAAGCCCCGTTCTCGAAAGCGTCCACATAGCGCCCGATGCCCCCCTCGAAGAGGTTGTCGCCCAGGTAGACGCAAAAATCGTCATCGGCCAGAAAGTCTCGAGCGCACTTGATGCCGTGCGCCAAGCCGAGTTGCTCACTTTGGCAAATCAGGGTGATGTTGGCCTCGACCAGCCCCATCACCTCTCGAGCGATTTCGTTCTGGTTGCTTTCCGAAACCACGATGCCGATGTCGAAAATGCCCGCCTCGACCAGGTTGCGAAGCGCGTAGGCCATAATCGGCTGGTTGGCTACCTTGAGGAGCGGCTTGGCTCGAGTGTAGGTCAGCGGACGCAGACGGGTTCCCCGGCCAGCGGCCAGAATAAGTGCTTTCACGGTCAACTCCTTTTGAAATGTTAAGAATGTGAGGCTTCAAATAAAGAACTTTTATTGGATTTGAAAATATCTTGTAATGAGCAGAATACTTAGAGGATTTCCAGGCTCGAGTTCACACCCTTGACAGATAACGATAAGAGCGTGACCCTCAAATTATAAACCTTCACTTTGTTGGGAATTGCTGACCCAGATTAAGACAAAAGATAAATCGAAGCGCTCGAGCTACGGCTAACAGCGCGGTGTGGTGGGACGTAAAAAATTAACTGTGTTGCAAAGCTCCGTGCAGGGCACTCGAGCGGGGATGCAGCGCGCTCAGCTCGAGCGGCAGCGGTAAAAACTCGAAGACGTGTCCCGAGGGGTCGCGCACGGCCAGACCGTGCTCATCCTCAAAAAACGGGAGCAGCTCAAAACCCTGACCCGCTTGTTTCAGGCGCTCGAGCCGTCTACGAACTTCCTCTACATCGGCATAAAACCCCACCGTAACGTGTTCGCCGCCCAGCATGTCGGCCAGACCCACCTGCGGGTCCCAGCAATAGAGCCAGCGGCGGGGCGTGCCCTGACCATCGCGCTCGGCCTGCGGCCCCAGCGTGAACTGCCCGAAGGCGCGGTCCTGCAACTGGTCGGCGAAGGCAAACCCGTAAGCCAGGGGCAGCCGCTCGAGCATGGACTCGAAATCGGTGAAAGCCAGCGCCGCTTCGCGCAAACCCAGCACCTTAATGGTGCGGGTGTCCTGTTGTAACTGGGTGGGAGGCACCAGCGGAAAGCGCGGGTCACTCGGCTCGAGGGTCACTTCGCGCAGCTCGAGGCCGTGACCGAAGGGGTCAAAAAAGTAGGTGCCGAGGTCGGGTTCGGCCTGCGGGTCGTCCGGGTCGGCCAAATCAATCTCTTGCCACTCCACGCCGTAGAAGGTGAGCAGGTTTTGCGCGTTCTGACGACTCCCACGCGCAATTTGCAGCGCGTAGTGGACGTGGGTTCCGCCCCGCGCGCCCAGTTGGCTCAAACGCTTGTCGTTGCCGCGTCGGGTGAGGGGTTTCCACAAGCGCAAACTCTGGAATTCACCCACCCGCAGCTCGAGAATTCCGCGCTCTGGCTCGCACAACGTGGGTTCGAGACCCAGCAACTGACCGTAAAAAGTCTGTGCCTTCTCGAGATTCGTCACCTCGAGTGTGAGATTCGCTAAATCGAAGATAGGACTGGAGTCAGGCATTCGAGTTCTCCGGCACACCTTGACAAGCTTCGGGATATCGCTGCTGCCACAGCTTCCAGCCCTCGTCGGGATAGGCTTTTTTGGCCTCGGGCGCAAACATGGCCGCCGCCTCGCGCTCGAGGTCGGGAAACGGACACTGGGTGACTTTAGTTCCCTTGTACGCGGGGTGCTCGTTCCACTTTATCATGCGCCCAGAGCCTCCCCAGGGGTCGTCACAGGCCCACACCGTCCTTCCTAAGGCCACCATGCCAATCGCGCCGCCGCACATGATGCACGGCTCGAGCGAGCTGTAGAGCACGGTGTTTTCGGGGTCCTCAATCTGACCCAGCCGGAAAAACGCCACCATCTCGGCGTGGGCGAAGCTGGCGTCGGCAACCTGGTGCGGCTCACTGGGCCACGGTTCCATCACCCGGTTGCGGCCCTCGGCCAGAATTTTGCCATCTTTGCTGACGATGACGCAGCCCACCGGCGAGGACCCTCTGGAAACGCTGACCCGGCACAACTCGAGCGTACACTCGAGAAAGTAACGGTCTCCCTCGGGCGTGCCTGGAATGTATTTCCCTTCGGTTTTGGCTTTGCTCAGCGTCGCTTCCATAACTTTTCTTATCCCTTTTGCAAGTTGAGATATAACTGTGAACACAGTGCCAGAGCGGGCTGTCAGGTCGCTGACCGGAAGCTGAAGCGAGTCTGATGAGTGTGAACTCGAGCGCGACGTTTATCTGCGGTAGGACGTGGGTCGTTGGTTATCAGTTTTCGGTTGTTAGTTTTAAGAGAAATCGTGCAGGAGGGTGTTTTACAGGCGCTCGAGCGGAACAGCTTTTTTCAATAGGTCATTATCAGTCCTGGGAACCTTCTTCAGAACAGGTTCCTAGCTCACGTCTCATATGCTCGAGCTTAATCCAGCCTTCAGAATCTAAAACTCTGCAATCCAATCCTCGAGCGCCCGACTATATGCAGTGCGTAGGACCGAGCAGGAACAGACTTTAGGAGAATCCACCATGAACAAGAAAATTTTAACCCTTACCGCCGTTGCCCTCACCGCTAGCCTCGCCCACGCCCAGGACGCCATGATGATGGGCAAGGATGCTTATGTGCGCGTGGTTCACGCCTCGCCCGATGCCCCCAACGTGGATGTCTACGTGGACGGTATGCGGACCGTGACCAACGCCGCCTTCAAGGCCGTCACCCCTTTTGGTGAAGTGCCCGCCGGAAGCCACAAGGTGATGGTCACGGTGGCCGGAGACAAGAGCAAAGCTGTGCTCGAGGCTACGCTTAACCTCAAAGCGGGAACGTATTACACCGTGGCCGCCACCGGTCTGGTCAAGGACCTCAAGGCCAGCGTGTTTACTTCGGCCAAGCTCAATTCCAACAAGGCCAAAGCTGAAGTCAACGTGTACCACCTCGCGCCCGGTGGCCCTAAGGTCAACGCCCTGGCGGTGGACATGATGAACGCGCCCATCCTCAAGTACGGCGTGAGCTACAGTCGCAAAGCCACCGTGCTGGTCAACCCGATGGGTGTGAACCTCAACATCGTGCCCTTCGGCAAGACTATGCCCGTGGTCAAGAACCTGTCCGGCATCTCGGTGGCAGGCGGTAAAAGCTACAGCGTGTTCGCGGTGGGCGTGGTCGGCGGCATGGGAACGCAAGCGTTCGACTTGGTCGTGGCCGAGGACAAGCTGGTTTCCGGCTCGATGAAAGGACAGTAACACGCAGCCCGAAGCAGAGAGTAAGGCTTTCTCTGCCGCGTGAGTTCTGGCGCTCGAGCAGCCCAAGTTTCACCCTCCGAAGGTCTTGGTGGGCGCAGTGCAGCAAATCAACATGACACCCGCTGCACTGCGCTCAGAAGGACAACCCCGCATCAATTCATCTCGAGCGCTTATCCTGATACTTTACTGAGCAGCAACCTCGAGCCAAATTCCGTTCCACTTTCCCCGCTCGAGGGTCTCCATTACAAACACCATTTGAGTTTCACGCTCGAGAGAAGAGGGTTCGTGCCTTCTTCTCTCGATTTATTAGACTTCCGGCAAAAGTCGCCTTCAGGCGTGTTGCTCATTTACTCTTACTCGTTCCACTCGGTCAAAAGCGGGACTGGGGACGGCCCCAGCCCCACTTTCGCCGGAGGTCTGTTACCGGAGGTTCACTATGTACAAGCGTATTCTCGAGGCCATTCTCAGCGCCGTGTTGCTCAGCGCGTTCGGGGGTCTGGCGTGGTGGTCGGGGCTGGCTTACCCGCCCATCGAACTCAACGGGGTCCTCACTCGAGCGATGGGCACGCCGCAGATGTTCCGGCTGGTCCACTCCATCTTTGGCATCGGGCAGGACGGCAAGAACGTGGCCTTCGTGGGAACCACATTGCTGTGGCTGGGTCTGACGGTGGCGTTGGGCTTTCTTCCAGTTCTAACGGCGGCGGCAGTGCTGGGTTTGGGTCTGCTCTTGCTGGTTCCCTGGCCCGTGGCGCTGGGCTACGCCGTGGTGTACGCACTCATCCGGGTGGCGTTCACCCGCTCGTTTATCCGCAGGGGCAGCCCGGTGGGTCCGCTGGCGATTCGTCAAACTCGAGCGGACCGCCGCAACGCCTTAGCGACGCTGGGCGGGGTGGGCGTGGCCCTGTTAGGAACGGGTCTGGTGAAAAGCAACGCTCAAAAGGGCGCGATAGATTTAACCGTCTCGAGCGCTCCCGGAAAGCTGCCCGCCGAACTCACGCCAGTGAAGGATTTCTACTACGTCTCCAAAAACCTCGAAGCCCTCGACCCCAACATTCGCGCCGCGAACTGGAAGCTCGAGGTGAGCGGTGAAGTGCAGCGGCCCCTGAGCCTCACGCTCGAGCAGATTCGCGCCCTGCCCGCGCAGACCGTGGACCTCACGCTGGCCTGCATCTCTAACCCCATCGGCGGGCCGCTCATGGGCCTGGGGCGCTGGACCGGGGTCAGCTTTGCCGAAATTCTCAAGCGGGCGGGCGTCACCCCGGACGCCAAGTGGGTCATCTGGCACGCGTTCGATGGCTATACCGAGTCACTGCCGCTGAGTGAGGCGGCCCAGCTCGAGCTGCTGCTGGCCTACGACCAGAACGGCGCGCCGCTCACCCCCAAGCACGGCTTTCCGCTGCGGG
>Ga0123339_10000626_pt1 | contig 26750 bp, 28 predicted proteins | sample lystaG_FD_89956 | JGI IMG/M metagenome (GOLD analysis project Ga0123339, IMG submission 89956) | Glacier valley bacterial and archeal communities from Borup Fiord, Nunavut, Canada, to study Microbial Dark Matter (Phase II) -... | ecosystem: Environmental > Aquatic > Freshwater > Ice > Glacier ...
AGATTTATATTCGTTAACCAATTGGCTTACAGAAGTATTCCATTTGCTATTTATCAATTCTACCACATTATTGTTGGCATCATAACTATATTCATTTTTTTCTGTGACTATCCATTGGTTGTTGGAGTTATCCCAGTCAAAACTGGTACTGCTTGCTGTTTGTCCCTTTAAAGTAAAGTTGGATTCATTTTTATATAATGCTTTCCATTCGTTTATATTACTTTCCCAATTATATATAATTCCACGTGTATTATTTCCATTTAAATCATAATTTGATTCATATTTTGATACATTTAGCCATTGATTTGTAGCTTTATCCCAGATATATTGCACTAAAATCGTTTCAATGTTATTTTCATAAAAATGTTCTTCTTTTTTAGAGCCGACAAATTGATTATTGGTCACATCATAAGTATAAGAAGTGGACAAAATAATGTTGCCATTTTCATTAAATTGCTTATTGACTTTTGAAGAAATTATCCATAAGTTTACATTCGAATCCCAAATATAGTGAGTATTATCAAATAAAATTCCATTATTGCTATATGAATACTCTATCTTTTCGCTATTAATCCACTGGACATCCGTCTTGTCATTTTTCATGACAAAATACAGGATAGGCCTGCTATCAAAATCGTAAGTCTGTTCTATTTTAAAAATTGCTACCCATAGCTTTGTATTTATATCCCATTTATACCAAATAGAACTTGTACAATTTCCATTGTCATCAAATGCTAATTCGGTTTTTCCTGTCCCAGGCCCAGGACATTCATTGCAGGCACTAAACCTTATGGTAACAATTCTATTTCCTTTTTTATCATATCCGTAATGTTCTTTATACCCAATTGTAGAATCCATTGGAGAATTGAAAGACACAGCATAAACAGAGTCCAGCAAATATTTGTTCTCACTAGCCATTTTGATATTCAAAGGAGCCAACGATTTGTGCCAAATACTTTTTAAAGGATTGATTAAGTTTTCTTGTTCAACATAGGTTGATTTTATATCTAAATGGTTAGATTGCGATGCCTTCTTATTTCTTATTTCAGTTTGTGCAATACCGAAAAGGGGAATTAAAAAAAATAATATTATAAGGTTTTTCATATAGTTTATTTTTTTAAATTTACTTATGTTTACAAAACTAGTTTAATTAATTTTCATATTAAATGAAGGTTTTGTTTGAGCCTTATTCCAATCAGGTGATTTAACTATTAATTTATCAAATTCAAGGGCAATTTCTTTTGCTTTATTTGTTTCTGCATGTAAAAACACCATGACATTATTTCTTGTAAATATCAAAAATAATGTTCCATTCAAAATGGTACCAAAAGCCACATCGCCAACTATGTAGTCCTCATTTGTTAAACGAGGTGGTTTATTCGCTGTTGTGAGTTCATTTAAGAAATTCACTAACCCAAGTTGTGCATCTTCGGAAGATAAGAAAACACATGCTTGAAACCTCCCTGTCTTTAATTTATCATTATCATCTATTGATACTTTGTAGAAAAAGGATTGTGGATTGGAACCTTTGCTTAAAATGGCATTATAATTAGACATAAGTTGTTCGGGTATTTCAATATTGTTTTTTGCATTCTCATTTTTCCCTGTCCAATTTTCGTAATCGAAATTTTTATTTTGTGCTGATGAATAATCAAATGAGTAACAGAATATAACTACCAAGATAACTTTAAGAAATTTATTATACATATTATTTCCTCCAAATTTAATTTAAAGATATAGAAAAGCTACTATCAATGAAATAACCAAAATAATTATTTGTCTCGGAACAATCTTTATTATTTGCAAAGTCATCAATTAAATTAGGAAAATAGGTGCTTTCAATCACATTACACGGTAATTGCCATTTAAAATCCTCATTGGTCTTAACTCCGCACCCCAAATTATGCTCGTTATAAACATTATCGGGGTTTCCTGTATTATATTTTAATGTAGCATCCCAAACAAAACCGGCACCGTTTTCAGCAAAAGCATGCATTACAAAACCTCCTAACCTGCAATCATCTCCAAATAAATAAGTTGAAAATGGATCATTCGTTGGATTTACTGTAGAACCAATTAGATCTATGCAATTTACTGGAAAATTACCTTGCCATCCAATCTTATTAAGAAAACGTTTAACTATTAAATTTGAACCCAATGCATTACTAAATATTACAATTGTCCTAGCTAAATCAACGCAATTTACTGTAAGACCAGTTGGATTTTTCAAATCCTCCATAAGAGGTTGTAGGTGAAAGAGTGTAAAATTATCCTCATAAGAATATCGATAAGAGCCCCATACTACTTCATATTTAAAACCGCAGTTATATAATGAATCTGTAATATGGGTTGATATTTCTTCCAATGTCGTCTGCCCACTTGCCCATACACACGCTTTATCAAGTACACTAGACCAAGGCTTTTCCATAGGTGCTTGTGGTGCTGCAAGCAAGGTATAAAAATGATGGCTTGTGTAGGTAGGAAGGGTGCTCCATGCAGCACAATAATTCGGGTTGTTTACTGGTATTGCATATATTTCCCACTTCCAATGGAATTCATGAACACCAACACTAGTAGGGAAAGCTCCTGTCAGAGGCAAAATTATACCATCATATGATTTGGAAGTATCGTAATTTGGAATAAATAAGTTACAAATAGTTCCAACTCCATCGTTATAACCTGAATCGTATGAAACCTTTATAATTAGATGCATTAATCCCTCATACGAACCAGAATTTAATAGAACTTTTATACTTCGGCAATTCTGGTTCATAATGTATGCAAATTTGTGCTGTTCAAGATAATTACTATCCCATTCCGGTTCGAATTCAATTGGAGTACCGTTCTCGCTGATTGTCAAAGCATCACAGGTATAACCGTCCTGGTAATTAAAATAAATTTGATCTGGTGTAACATCTAAGTTAACCGCACCATAAGATAATGTGGCTATAAAAAATAATAATACTGTCATTAAAAGGTTTTTGGCTCTTCCTTTGTATATGTTTATCTTTCTCATATTTTCTCATTTAAAAATTAATTAGTGAGAATCATCCGTTTGGTATCTATCAATTGTCCGTCAGTAATTAAGGAATACATATACATTCCGGCTTTTAATTCATTACCGTTGATGGTAATGTTGCCATGCACTGAAAGTTCCAAGGGAATGCATTTTAATTGAGCACCGTTCATGTCATAAATGCAAATCATTGCTTTCTGAACCTTTTCATTCAGGGTGTAACCAATAGTTGTTGTTTGCGAAAAGGGGTTAGGGGCATTTTGATCTAATGTAGCTTTGCTATCCGTGATATTATCAGATTCCCCAGGTATTATTGAAGCACTTTTAAGAGTGTTATTAGAATATTTTGCTTCCATTGATGCCATATTGTCTTTCAACTCCTGGATAATAGTCTGCTGTTCTTTCATGGCTTCAACTATTACTGGGATTATTGCATTGTAGTCGATATAATAACGGTCTTCATCTTCAAAATAAAAAACAGCATCAGGTAATATTTTCTCCAAATCCTGCGCAACAAATCCAAGCCTGTTTTTTTCAAGTCTCAACCTTTTTAGTTTCTCTTTCACATCTTTAATCGTATCTGTTCCCTGGCTGATGAAGTCGTACTTCTGGCCATTCATCTGCAAAAGTTTATTTAACGGCTGATCGATAGTACGAAAATTCTCTTTTAAGCGTTTGTCCGAAGTGAACAATGAACTATTTGCGTAATAATTTTTAGCATAAATAGCAAAGAACTGTTTAGTTGATAGCCCTAATCTGCAATTATTATTAACTGATGGATATATTGCTTTGCCATATAAATTAGGGTCATAATTTATAATTAGATCTGATTGAGTTCCACCAGATTTAAAAATAACATTATTAAGGGTAAGAGGATAAGCTGGATTAATGTCAAAAATACCAATGCCAACATTCCCATTACAATCTACTTTAATTTGTGAAAATGAAGAAAAGGAAAATAATGAAATAAATGTGATTAAAAGAAGTAAATTTGTTTTCATAAGTTTGAATTTTTAGGTAATTTAAAAAGATACATGTTTTTAAGAACAAAGCTTTTATTTTTATTTTGAATTAAAGACAAGTCAATATCTTGTAACGTGGAATATTCCACCTATAACATTACTGGTGGGTCAATTCCGGCAGTTTGATTAGTCCGTCAGGATTTAGTATTCCAAAGCGGCTTTATGAACAAATTTATCGAATTTCATATCTATATTGTTCAGTAAATAGTGTGCTAAGGTATAACATTAAATTATCATTAACAAATCTTATTTTTTATTAGAATTGTATACAATAATACAACCAGCTATAAATCAATAATTAAGCATAAAATAGAATAGATATGTTTGAAAAAACATACAATAAAATAGAAAAAGTCCTGCTATAATCACAGAACTTTTTTCTTTCAGGCGCTTTACCCAAAGTTTTATATTGAATGAATTCCATCTCTTTTGAAAGATGGAATTCTTATGTGACCACTTATTTTGAATATTATCCGTAACCCTGTTAGTCTTCCTGGGATCTGTTGAGCCTAGTTACAAGTAATTGTTTTGGTCCTCGTCGGAACAGTAGAATTCATTTCAAAATAGTCTATTTTAAAGGTACCCTTCTCAAATATCAAATTTAAATCACATGATTTATCTGATTCTATTGCTGTAAATGTTTGATAATAATTTGTGAAATCAAAATTTGAAATAGACCAATTTATGGATGAGCCTAATCGAATCCCCCAAGTTGCTTTTCTAACAATTATTTGAGTTTGGGTTGTGTCTGTTGAGTTAATGGTAGTTGTATCGCCGCTTAAGGACGTAATCTTTATTTTTAATACAGCTCCTTTGGCCAATTTGGCTGCAAGGCTTATGGCAACACTCATCCCGGCACTATAGTTGGTAGTCGATAATGCGAGGATATTGGCGCCATATAATCCTGTTAGTGGGTATGTTATAAGAGATTGTGTAACCACAAATTGTGTTTTTGATATAAAGTTGGCAATGTATTTTCCAAAATCAGGAAGGATTACAGTTGCTCCAATGTCGCTATAACGTTTCGTTAAATTACTTTTAATAGAAGCTGCATCCAGAATAGTAGCATGATTGATTAATGCCGAACCCAATGCTGCACTGTTTAAAATACCATCTTCCTTGATGTCATTGCTTATATTAGACAATAATTCTGTCATTTCACTTTCCGAACGATAACCCTGCATGATGGCTGATATGGCCAACAATATTCCATTGTCATCACCCGATTCTGAGATGTTTAAATTCTCAGAGGATTGAATATCACTTTTCTCAATATTAAAGATGGCCAGAATCTCTTTTTGAGCTTGCATCTTTGATTCAGCAAATGACTTACCATTTTTTATTAAATACTCAACTCTCGCCTTCTCCAAATGGGTCAGTATATTCACATTAATATCAGTTTTACCTTCAATAGCCGATAGGGCATACAAGGTAATTTGCGCGGCTGATTGTTGTCCCGATACTTCATTGAAATAAAATCCATCAGCCCTTAAATTGATATAGTTTGAACTTAATGCGATATTGTTTAACTGAAATGTTCCTTTATTATCTGTAATTTGGGAGTTATACGATTTACCTGTTGCAGATAAATCTGCCAGCAAATCAAAAACCGTTACAGAACTTCCATTGATAAATGGGCCTTTTTGAGCGTATCCAACAATATTCTTGGTAGTGACCACAGGAGGAGTAGCCACAAACTTGGTTTTTGAAATAAATAGTACAATATATTTACCAAAATCAGGAATACTTGATTCAAGCCCTTCATGGATATAGCGCTTAACTAAATTATTCTTGATCAATACAGTATCCAAACCAATTGCCTGAGTGATTAAATCAGTTCCTAAGGTTTGATTGTTTAAAATTCCGTCTTCCTTAAGATCAATGCTTATATTTGACAATAATTCAGTCAATTCACTTTCTGTATGAGTCCCTTGCACGATGGCTGAAATTGCCAATAAGATCCCGTTATCATCTCCTGTTTCTGAAATATTTAAATTCTCAGAAGTCTCCATATCACTTTTCTCAATATTAAAGATCGCAAGTATTTCCTTTTGAGCTTGTAGCTTTGATTCAGTAAAGGTCTTTGCATTTTTCATCAGATATTCAACTCTTGCCTTCTCCAGATGGGTCAATACGTTCACATTGATAACACTTTTGGCTGTAGTATCCGATAGGGCATACAAGGTAATTTGTGCTGCCGATTTTAGTCCCGAAACTTCGTTGAAGTAATATCCATCAGCCTTTAAGCTAATGTAATTTGAACTTAAAGTGATATTGTTTAGTTCAAAGGTTCCCTTATTGTCTGAAATTGGAGCATTATACGACTTGCCGGTTGCTGATAAATCTGCCAGCAAATCAAAAACGGTTACATAACTTCCACTTACAAAAGGTCCTTTTTGAACTGTTCCTACAATGCTGTGAGTCTTAATAATGGGGGTCACAATCGGGTCAGTAGTCACCTCTTTTGCGCAGTTAGTCATCAATAAAATCATCGCAAACATGACGATGACTGATAAAAACCCATAGAGCTTCTTCATGATTTTTGGTTTTATTTTATTGCTTTAAAACGGTATAGTTATAAAGCATAAAGTTAATAAATATAATTCAGTATATGCTATTTTTTATACAATTATTTATAAAAATCAGTAGTTTCAATCTGTCCTTAAGTCTTTGAATATTGCCTCTTTCAAACTCCTTGAAGTTAAAACAAGCTCCCTGATTTCTGTGGGCAATTGTTCATTTTGCCATTTCCTTTCTGCATCAATTGATTGACCTGCATTTTTGACAGCTTTCAAAGCATACACGGCTGCTCCCAATGAATGGTCAGCCATGTGAGCTGTAGCAACAGCGTGTCCCACAGAACGAGCCACAGTTATTGACGTTGGATTGGAAAGTTCGTTTGCCACCGAAATTGCGCCCAATGATGCATTTCTAGCGTCTCCCACTGTTGCCTTTCCTTTTGTCCATTGGTCAGCAATAAATAAAGCATATTTCAGCCGTTCATCCAATGATTCACCAAAGAGTGGTAAAACATTTTCAGCGCAGTCGCAAGCCCATTTAATTAATTGTCTATGCTGCTCTTTTTTTAAAGGCCCACCCCGATGTTCTGCTATAAATCGTTTATCACGCATTTTAATAGGTGTCTATAATTTCCAACGGATTAAAATCCGTTGTTACAATATGGGCCATCCCTACGGGATTGGTATATCTGCAAGAGCCGTAGGCTCGGGGCATATTGCATTGACATACAACGGATTAAAATCCGTTGTTACAATATGGGCCATCCCTACGGGATTGCTATTTCTGCAAGAGCCGTAGGCTCGGGGCATATTGTAGGGATGGAATTTATTCCGTCCTGTATTGATGGAATTTATTCCGTCCACATAATCGGTACACATTGTATTGATGGAATTTATTCCGTTCGCAAATTACAAGATTTAATTTTTAATTATTTTCTTAACCATCGTTCCCTCCTTCGATATTATTTTAATCAAATATAAACCTTCCTTTAAATCCCTGATAGTATAGTTGTTCACTCCTTGCTCTACAGGCAATGTTTTAATCAACTGACCATTTGAATTGAACAACTCACAATTGGTAACTGAACGGTCACTGATTTCAAGGGTAACCATCCCATTAGCAGGATTAGGATATACTTTAAACCCTTTATTCTCAATTTCTGCAATGCCGGTTCCCTCACTGTTAATAGCCAACACGACTCTTTTAAAGAATTCAACATCAACACCTTTTTCGTTAAAGTAATAAAAGTGGATTGCATAATTGCCCCTTCGTCCAATAACAGAAATATATTTCATGGTATCATTGGATGGCCAATGGAAATACCACTCTGCAATCGCTTTTTCTACTGATTCTTTATCATCCAGTAAAAAAAATGGGCTCCATTTAATATTTCCATTTTGTTCTGTTGCTGTTTGTACATCAGCAGCACTTGAAAATTCAGCCACATCAATACTGAAAAATGAATTACTTGATGACCATTGCTTTCTGGTACCCATCACCAGGCTATCCATGTTAAAAATCCATTTCGTATCTTCAACTTTATACTCACTAAATCCATTTTTGACAAGCGTATCTTTAGATGCATCAGTCATTTGGTTATAACGGGCAATAGGTATCTGGTACTTTTTTAACTCGGTATCTTTTATTAGAAATTCGGTGGAAATACTATCACCGATTTTTGTTAAAAGTTTATCCGATACATTTAAAATAATCTTTTGTGCAACCGCAGTATGATCAACCGAGTATATTTGTACCCCTACGTTCCATTTTTGAAGAAAAGCAGCATTTCTTTCAATATAAGTCCATGAAGAGTTCCCTTTTATTTCACCGTTTGGAAAACCAAATATATACGCACCGGCAAAAGATCCTGATAAATCAGATATCTCTTTGATGGCCATAAACTCATCTTTGTATTCATAATATTTAAGATACAAATATTGCTCCTTGTCATTTACCTTCCATTGTTGCTCAATTCCTAAATTATGATAATCATCAGCCCAAAGTATTGATTGTCTTTTAAGTACGTAACCAGGCATATCTGCCTCTTTCAATAAATATCGCTCTTGTGCAAAGCTCGCAGAACTTAGAAGCAAGATGAAAATGATTGATAATAAGCTGGTTTGCATTTTATTTAATATTAGAATTTACTGCAAAAGAATCAATATTATTCACTAATTGCTTTGCCAACATTTCAGTAATATGCTGTGATTCAATTGCATCTTTATTTGATATGCGAACATACAGTCTGATAAAAACATTGTGTTTATAAAACATTAATGAGAAAGAATCATCTGTTGGTTGAGCATCCATTGGGACCCAACTTTTTTCGCCTGCAAAAGGAACAGCAGATAGAATGAATACTGCTTGGTAGGTTTCTTTTGTAAACTGATTCACTGTTTTTAACAACTCTGGCTCAGAGGTACAGATGACCCGGTTAATTTCGATCTTGTCTTTTCCCCCCAATGTATTAGTGCGGTACCATATCTGGTCTGAACTTGCACTTATAGGTGTACTTACTGCTTTTTTATTAGATTCAAGCAGAGCCAATTGATTTGTTTTAGCATCTATCCGCCAATACTGATAAATTTGCTCATTAGGGGCAGTACCAGGCATAGATAATATATTCTGATTCATAACGAATCCGGTAGGCATTTCTGCACTGTCTATACAGAGTTTCAGTAAATCAATTGGGTTGAAATACTTTTGCGCTTTCTGATTTTTTATAACTTCAATGTATTTGATCAAGTTATTTTTCATTATATTAATATCATCACCATAAGGATTTAGCAGATAGACTCTTTCTTCCCACATTCCTTCAACAGGCCTGGTAATTCCTTCTTTCGTGTTGTCTCCTTTTCTTACAATATGAATAGTATAATACTGTGGAATGGCATTTCTGTCTCTTATCGTAATTTGGTTAAAGTCAGAAATGGCTGGATCATTATTTATATTACGTTGTCCTATCTCTGCATTCAAATAGGCTTCAAATCCATCAAAAGAATAATGAGGATTGTCCCCATCAAAATTCCGATAGGTTCCCTTGTTGCCATTTGTAAGGATAAACGTTTTTGCAACTTCAAAATCATTGAGAGAAAAGATTTCCGTGATCTTCAAATACTTATCTGAAGTGGGCTCTACTATCACTTCTTGTGTGACTTTTGTGCAAGCACAAACTGTAATACAAATTATTAGGATGAATGCTATTTTCATAGTTTTAGGTTTTTAAAAAATATTCATCTAAGTTATAATATTAATTTATTATAAACAAATGTTGTATTTAATACTAATGAATGTTAATAATCTAACAGGTTGTAATTCAACAGCTAAGCAAGAATTAAATGGTATAAACATGTTTAATAACATTAAAACGAAATTTCCAACGGATTAAAATCCGTTGCTACAATTTCCAACGGATTAAAATCCATTGCTACAATTTTCAACGGATTAAAATCCGTTGCTACAATATGGGCCATCCCTACGGGATTGCTATATCTACAAGAGCCGTAGGCTCGGGGCATATTGTAGGGATGGATTTTAATCCGTCCATTTGTTGTTTGTTAAATGAATTTATCCCGTCCGTTTGTTGTTTTTGACATTGAATTATTAAATCAAATCTTCAAAAATATATCGTTCATCATAAGGTATTTCAAATCGATTTAAAATTTCCAGGTATTCCTCTCTAAATATTTGATTCTTATGGTGTTCCTCCTGATTGGCAATATATTTAATTACCTGATTGATTTGTGAATGACTATATGAAAATACGCCATATCCTTCCTGCCATTCAAACCTTTTTTCTATCAATTTATGGTCATTGATATATTTTGAAGATTTAGCTTTAACTGTTTTCATTAATTCAGATATCGAAACCACTGGTTTTAAACCTAAGAAGCAATGAACATGATCTTCTACGCCATTTACAATGAGCATTTTACATCCAGTTTCATTGATCAGATTACCAATTACACCAAACACGGTTGATCGCCATTTTTTATCTAAAACAGCTTCCCGGTATTTAACCGCAAAAATAAATTGTAGATACACCTGATGATAAGTATTTGCCATTTCTTCCTATTTTAAATGTTTGTCGTCATTCAATTTCCAACGGATTAAAATCCGTTGTTACAATATGCCCCATCCAACGGATTAAAATCCGTTGTTACAATATGAGCCATCCCTACGGGATTGCTATATCTGCAAGAGCCGTAGGCTCGGAGCATATTGTAGGGATGGAATTTATTCCGTCCGCTAATGAATCAATTCCGTCCGTTCGTCCGTTAATTACAAAATTTGATTTATTAATCATCTAATATATGTATTTATTTTTGAATATTCATTTATATGGTATGATTTTATTTAAACGATTATGGTTTAGTTGTACTGTTGAAAAATCAATCACTATCCCAATTCAAAATCTATGAACATTTCAATTTTTCCCATTACCAGTAAAGGGTTTCTTTGTTACCTTTGTCTTACCCTTGTCTTGTATAAATCAAATCAAAACCAAATCAAAACTATATCTAAACCGTAAAAAGTACGAATAAGATACGGTATATATACGGTATATATACGGTTTATATATGGTTTAAATAAGACACTGGTAAGATAAAGGTAAGACAAAGGTAAGACAAGAATACGTTGAAATGTATATTTGGAAGGGAAGAAAAACCAGGCCTGTTCGTTGCTCACACTTGCCGGTGTCCAGTTTTTTCTCAATTGGCAAGGGCGCAACTGGTATCCCATAACAACAAAAGAGGCCCCGTTTCCGAAACCTCTTTTGTTTATATGTTATGATTAAATAAGCACTTTAATCAGTGCAGGTATTTTGTTCAGTAGGATTAAAAATGAAGTACATCTTTGATTTTCTTGTAGCCTGTCTTGCTGACTTTCAGCTTGGTTTTGTCCTTGTCTTTTAGGATTACCACATACGAATCCTTCTCATACTGCTGTATTTCAGCAATATTATCGACATGAACAATAAAAGAACGATGGATGCGGATGAAGTTTTTGGGATCGAGGTAAGTCTCGAAATACTTCATTGTTTTTTGTTTCATCTGTCGACCATCCTGGGTATAAATCATTACATAATCGTCTAGCGATTCGATATAACGGATTTTATCAACAGTAATAATATGTATTTTATGGCGGTCTTTTACCACCACCCTGTCGATGTATGCTTCTCCTGGGCGGAAGTTGGATAGTTCTTCCAGCTTATCAATGTTCGTTTCAGCATTTTGAATATGGTGAATCACCTTGTCGATGGCCTTCTGCATCCGCTCTTTCGAAAATGGTTTCAGTAAGTAATCTACCGCATTAAGTTCAAAAGCTTTAAGGGCATATTGGTCATAAGCCGTGGTGAATATAATCTGCGGCTTGTGATCGAGCAGTTCAATCATCTCGAAGCCAGTAATCTTGGGCATCTGGATATCAAGAAAAACCAGGTCGGGCTTCTTTTCATTGATGGCTTTGACCCCGTCGAATCCATTTTCACATTCACCAATAATTTCAATGTCGGGATGGTCCTTTAAATAGGAACGTAACAGGTTGCGGGCCAGTTCTTCGTCTTCAATAATAAGGGTTTGTAATTTTTCACTCATGACATGGACTGTTTTTGTGGAATGATTAATTGAACTTCAAAGCTTGTTTTCAGATCCGTAATTTTTATCAGATCTGGCTGACTATAAATAATTTGCATGCGTTTGCGGATGTTCCTCAATCCAATTCCTTCGCCTTTGCGTTGGAGTGAACTGGCATCATAATCGTTGACAATGGTAATCTTCAAAACGTTGCCTTCACATTGGCAGATGGTCTTGATGGTCACCTGTTCAGTGGTTTCGTAAACTCCATATTTGATAGCATTTTCGAACAGCGGCTGCAAAATCATATTAGGGATTTCGGCCGTCAGGCAATTATCATCAATAATAAATTCGGTATTTAACTTTTTACCGAACCGCACTTTTTCAATACCAAGGTAAAGTTTAATATTTTCAAGTTCTCTTGCAAAGGTAACCATTTCTCTTTGTTCATGGGTCAGCGAGTAACGCATAAATGTGGATAGGTTAATAACCATCTCCTGAGCTTTTTCGGGATTGCTGACCGTTAGTGAAGAGATGGAATTCAGGCTGTTGAACAGAAAATGGGGATTGATTTGAGATTTAAGTGCCTGTAATTCAGCTTCACGCAGGAGTGTCTTGTATTCCGCCTCCTTCTTGATTTTTTCTTTCAGACTTTGGTAATAATTAACTCCATAGAAAAATATAAGATAAGCGGCATACATCACATATCCCGCAAATATTTTGGAGGGCAGACCGATTTCAAGAAAGCTGTTTTTCTCTTTGATAAAGGGCTTGTAAATGGCAAAACTTATGTACATCCAGATGGCACACAAAATGGAAGCAGCGATGAAATGAAACATGATCAGCCTGACTAATGAAACTTCTTCCAGACTGTTATACCTGATGCTGTACCAGATGCTCGAACCCAACAGGGGATATAAGACGAAATTGGTGCCTGTATCGAGCAGCGAATAGATCAGTGGCACATCATACCAAAATACCTGAAGGATGATGTTAATGGCCGAAATTACTCCCCAAAACACAACATACGAAAGCAGCAGCCGATAGTTATTTGTTAAGGGATGATCCATGGTTGTTAAAAGTGTTTAACTTCAATGCCACCGAAGATTGAAACGCCTTTGATGACAATAGTTTTGGCGGGATCGTAATACCGTTCATTGAAAGTATCGCCGCGTTTGTCAGTAAAAGCTCCAAAGATAGTGGCCACTTCATTGCGCACATTCCAGTCCATGGGGATCTTAAAGCCGCAGCCTCCAAATACACTCACACAATCAATCACAGCGCCGCTTTGGCTCATGTTTGCCTTGCGCAAATCGAATTCCATTCCACCAAAGATGGAGGTTGCTTTTCCACCTGCAAAGTTTTGGGAATTGATAAATACTTCACGTCCTCCGAAGATGACAAAATCGTCGAAGGTATTGTGTGAATTGTCTTTAGGGATCAATTCAACTTCCATAGGGGGATTCACCCCAGCACCGCCACTTTCAATGGAGTTCTGCCTATTGTCACGATGACGTAAAATAAATGCTACACCTATAGCTACCAAAATCAAAGGTTTATAAATTTGCCTTATTTCATCAGGTACTTCAAATAGTTCAGGAATCATAAATATGCCTCCTATAAAAATCAGAATGGTTCCTGCTGTACGGTTTCCTCCAATCAGTGACAGAACACCGATTCCAATAAGCAACATTTGCCACGAGATAAGCAAATCTGAAACCGACTCAGGAATCAGGTTTAATTTTTCAAGAATCAGGATAAATCCTATCGCAATCAGGATGATCCCTATATATAGTCGTTTATTAATATTTCCTCGTTCCATTTCTTATCGTATTATTTATTACAAATATATTTACATTCTGTTACCAATGAATGATAGATCGGTAAAACACCTGATCCAATCGGTTAAGGCGGTATTTAGTTGTTTCAGAATAGCTTTGTTAGAACTACAATTCCAATAATGATTAATATTACGGGAAAGAACAGAAGCATCAGGATACCCGGGATGATTATGAAATTGGGAATAAGAATCATAATCAACAATACCAACAACAGCGCTCCGAAAATACGGCGACCAGCTATTAGAAGGATTCCCAAAATAAGCAGCAGTATGGGAACATTCAATCCAGCCGACCAATTGGTGAGATGGCCAAAGAAGTTTCCAATGGCGTTAAATAGAGCTCCTACCCCGGGAAGATTAATGTCCCAGCCACTTTTACTCAGAATCCATAAAATACCAACTATGATTAATACATAAGCCCAAAATGGGCTCGAACGTTTTCTGTTTTCACAATGTGATTCCATTGCCTGATTGTTTAATTTTGAATAAAAGTAGGTTACTTTCTTTAGGTTTAGGAGGGTTGATCGGTCAACCAAAGTTTAAAATCGGTAAATGGATTGAAATGGGAGGGAGGGAAGAGAAAATGAGAAAGTGAGAAAATGAGAAAATGAGAAAGTGAAGATTTTGTAATTCGTATTATGCGCTAATTTATAGTAATTTACATATAGAAGGGCAAGAGTTGAAATTAGGGCAAGAGTTGAAATTAGGGCAAGATATTGTTTATGTGACGATTACTACAAACAATCATAGTGCAAGGGCAAGAGTTAGGGCAAGAGTAAATAGGCAGATATAAAATAAATATTTACCGATTCTTAATCATCAGTTTGATCTCATTCCTTTTGATTTTACCATTGGGCGTTTGGGGAAAGTTTGCAAGAAAATAGACCAACTTGGGACGTTCGAAGGGAGGAAGTATTTCTGCTGTTTTTTCCTGAAGTCCTTCAGTTTCAGAGGGTATACCTTCGATCACCAATACCAGTTTTTCACCCAGCATTTCATCTGGCATGGATGAAATGACAAACCGTTTATCAATCAGGGATTCCAACTTTCTCTCAATTGATTGAGGTAAGTATTTTATTCCTCCTGATATGATTACATCATCAGCCCTTCCCAAAATGCGGAAACTGGTGGGTGAAATTACTTCTGCCACATCATTGATTTGAAGAGACTCTTGAAGTTCGGGTACATGAATTTGAAGACACTCATTGTCGTTTATGGTTACTGAAATGCCTGGCATACAATGATATATGTCGGAATGCTGTTCGCCTGATAGTTCTCGGATCGCAATATGGGAGGCTGTTTCAGTCATTCCATAGGTAGAAACGATGCGGCTTTTCAATTGACTGATTTGAGCTTCCAAAGTTTCAGAGATAGCTGATCCACCAATCAACAGATTATGAATGTGTTCGAGCTTTTCCTTTCCTGAATCACTTTCCAATAACTTGAAAACCTGGTTGGGAACCATTGCTCCGAAAGCGAAGTTCTCGTTAAGTAATAACTCAAAATCTGAAGAGGGATCAACAGTGATCAAATTCATTTTACCAACGATGGCCCTGACAGCCATCATTTTACCGGCAATGTATCGGCAGGGTAGACTTAATAGAATACGGTTACCTCCCTGAAGTCCAAAGTATTCAATGGTTCGCTGGGCACTTTTTATCATGACTGCTTTTGGTAATTCGATGGGAGTAGGAGCGCCTGTACTGCCAGAAGTTTGAGCATGAATGATTTCGGAATCGGAGAACCATTCTTTTAGAAAGTTAAATAATTCCACTTCCCATTCGGGCAGGTTAAATGAAGAAAGTTTTTCTGCAATCAGTAAAGTCAACTCTTCCTCTGTATAACCTTGTCCGTTTATATGTATAGTGGCTGGCATGTTAATTATCGCTTATCTGTTTTATATTCCACTGATGGTTAGCTTTATGCCAGAGTTTGTCTCCTTCAATTTTCAGAGGCGAATAAATATTGTTGGTAAACAGTTGCCCAGTCCCTAAGCCTTGTTCAGTAATGATATTTTGTTGAAAAGTCCATTGGGCAATTGCATTCAATCCGATATTCGATTCAAGAGCAGAAGTAATCCACCATCCTATATGGTGTTGATTGGCCAGTTCGATCCATTTTTCGCAACCTGCTAATCCGCCATGCAGACTGGGTTTGAGAATAAAATAGGCAGGATGAATTTGTTCAGCAATTTGAATTTGTTCCTTCTGAAGGAAATTACCGATCAGTTCTTCATCGAGGCCAATGGGAATGGGGGATACTTCACACAATCTGGCCATCTCTTCCCATTGGCCAGCCTTAATGGGCTGCTCGATGGAATGAATTTGCAAATCGGACAGTCGTTTCATGTTTTCGAGGGCAGTCTGGTAAGAGTAAGCGCCATTTGCATCCACTCTAAGGGTAATTTCCTTTACTGAAAACTCATTGCGAATTGCTTTCAGCAAGCTAAATTCAGTTTCAAAGTCAATGGCTCCTATTTTCATTTTGATGCATCTGAAACCGTTATCCAGCTTGGTACGGATTTGCTGCTTCATGAAATCGGGAGCTCCCATCCATATCAGTCCGTTAATGGGAATTCCCTTTTCACCCTTAGTAAAAGCCGATGGATAAAGGATTTGTTGTCCTCCGTTTTTCAAATCAAGTAGTGCAGTTTCTATTCCAAAACGAATGGATGGCCAGTTGTTGAGCTCTTCGGGTAAGTATTTGAAAACGGCAATATTTTCACACACCTGTAACAATTTGGCGCTCATTTCCTTTGGATTTTCAATACTCAGGTTGGGTAGGGGCGCACATTCGCCAATTCCAGTAGTGGTTCCTTCAGTTAAAAAAATGAACCATACATCTCGGGTAGTATAAACACCCCTAGAAGTGCCTGAGGGCAGTTTGAAATTAAGCGTATATTTTTTAAATCGGGCTTTCATTGTTGAACTGACTTTTGAACTTTTAAAGGTACAAAAATTTAAATTATAATGAAGAGATGTTGTTCAGAATCTTTCAAATTTAAAGGTGCAGAGCATTCCTGATATTTGTAGAATCAATTTCGTAAAAGGAGATGAAGGTGCATCGTGCCGTAATATTAGTCTTTAAAAGTGTTTATGAAATTGCGGTGCGTTGCACCTTCCAATCCTCCTTTTGTTCGTTTACTACAAATATTTTGCGGCGCTGCCGCTGTTGAGACAGTAAATGTAATATCTTCCAGCGAGTTTAAAGTATTGTGAAAAAGAAGTATATTTGTGTAAATTTGATGAACATGAAGGCAAATGCAAGTACATCTTTGGTCGATAATTATTTCGGGCTTTTAAATGGTCTGAGCAAAGAGAACAAATTAAGACTCATTGCCAAATTATCCAATTCAATAGCCGATGAAGTGGTTAAAAATGAAGATAGAATTGATAAGTATTTTGGCGCTTTCATTTCTGATAAGACTGCCGAAGAGATTATCAAGGAAATAAGGGAAAGCAGAAATTTTAACCGATCAATGGAAGCTTTTTGACAATGGAAAAATATTTACTGGATACAAATATTTGTATTTTCTTATTGAAAGGAAAGTATAACCTGAATGTCAAATTGAAGCAAGTAGGACTTCAAAATTGTTATATTTCAGAAATTACATTGGCAGAACTTAAATTTGGAGCAGAATGTAGCAATCGAATTTCAGAGAATACAGAAATGGTTGATGGTTTTGCACAAGAATTAACCATTGTTCCAATTTTCAATTCTCTAGATATTTATGCGAAAGAAAAAGCACGCTTAAAGAAATCAGGTAGAATCCTTGATGATTTTGATTTGTTAATAGGAGCGACTGCAATTGCCAATGACCTAATTCTGGTAACCGAAAATGAAAAACATCTGGATCGGATGTCAAAGATTAATATAGAGAACTGGATAATACGTTAAATAGGGTCTGCTGAAAAACTCATCCCGAGCACTCGGGACAGTATTATAAGAAGATATTAACCTGCAAATTAAAACAAGTACTCGGGAGCACTTGTTTGTTTTTAGAATCAATTAATTGGGTTTTGTTTGCAGATTCAAAAATAAAACAACCACATACTCTGGTTGCAGGTTGCACCCTTGTAATATTCTAAATAGCTGTCACTTGAATCATTTTAGGGTGCAACCAGAGACCTTATGCGTTTTTACCCCGAGTACTCGGGGTTAAGTCTGTGGTTATACCCTTTTTTAATATTAAATGTTCACATTCAGACATTTACAGCAGTATAACCTATAACCAACATCTTTCGGAGAATTTTATTTCCCTTTCACTACCAATGACAGATTTAACAAGTCAATGGGAATGAGCAATATTCAATTCTAACCATAAGCACCTAACCATAAGCACCTAAAAAGTCGATATTGAGTTTTTCAGCAGACCCTAAATAGATTCGTTACTTTATCCGGGAGAACTTTTACTTCTCATTTTCTCATTTGCTATTGTGCTGCTAAAATTATTCCTATCCCAAATAGCACCGTAAAGAGCAGTGTAGCAATCGATAGTCTTTTCAGAAAGGGATCCAGTAGTCGTGGTTCATGTATACGTTTGATGATTACCAGATCGTAAATGAAAAGCGGCAAGGTCAATAAGAATAATATCTGGTAAGCAGATTGCATTCTTAAAATTACAAAAACTATTGCAGTAACCCATCCAAAGGCAATCAAACTGGTGTGATATACTCTGCTGTTTGCGCTTCCCATTCTAACCACCATAGTTTTCTTACCCGAATTACGATCGTTCTCGATGTCGCGCATATTGTTCAGATTCAATACCCCTGTGCTAAAAAGTCCGATACTTAAGGCGGGGAGAAATATTTCAGGATTAATATGGTGGGTGTTAAGAAAATAGGTTCCAGCCACTGGTAGTATTCCAAAGAAGAGAAATACTGCTAAATCTCCCAATCCTGCATATCCATAAGGATTACTACCTGCTGTATAGCGGTATGCAGCTATCAGGGCTACAATTCCAAAGGCCAGGAACAGCAGGAAAGTTGTTAGTTCAAGTTCTTTGGTTCCTTCAGCAATCAACCAAATTCCTGTTGCAAGGCTCAGTATAATCAAAATTACCATTCCCGACTTCATCTCGATGGCATTAATTTCACCACTTTGAATGGTTCGTTTGGGTCCCACACGGTGCTGGTTGTCAGTTCCCTTTTGCGAATCGCCATAGTCGTTGGCAAAATTGGAGAAGATTTGTATAAATAAAGCAGTCACAATAGCCAATACGGTTACTTTACTTTGGAATCCGCCATCGAAATACGACAAGGCAGCTCCCATCAGTATGCCCGACATCGCCAGGGGCAAGGTTCGCAGACGCGCTGCTTTGATCCAACTTTTTATTGTCGCCATTTTTTGTCTAGTGTTATCCTTTGAAATACCATGTCTTCAACCATATTTTGTACATGGGGTCAAGTAATGAAATGTTATTTCCCTGAATGTCAATGATTTCCTTGCTTTCGAGCGTGTTCTTTACTCGTAGAACATTGGCCGAAGTCCCTATTTTATATTCATCCAGCGTTTCTTTGGAGCTGAATTTTTCCACTCCGTCAATCATGGCTTTCAGAAAATTAATTTGATAATTGGTTAACTCATCTGTTTTCGATTGAAAAAGTAAACTTAGTTGAGCCACCAATCCCTGAAGAGCTTCCTGAATAATTTCAACTGAACAAATATCCGCAGTCCGAAACCAACTTTGCTGTGCAAGCTGCTGAACATAGTAGGAATGACATTCAGCCAAATCTGCAATCAATGCTGCACAGTCTTTGCTGATGTGTTTTTGTGTTTCCTCAAAACGATCAATAATAAATGAAATCCAAACATCCTTTTTAATCTTTTCCAGGAATAGTATACTTCCAAACTTATAAAATGGCATCGATGAACTGGTAAACACCTCCATTAGCATATGCCGTTTGCTTCCATACAGGCAATAAGCAACATGTTGATGTTTTTGCCAGTGCGACCTTAGCTTTTTCTGAAAGGCCAAAGGATTTTCAAAGGTTGATATATTCTGAAACTCGTCAATGCAAATGATTATCTTCCACCCTTTTTCTATGGCCAGCTTTTCAGCCATATTCAAGATATCATCAGGCTGGTTTTTTACTTCATTCCAGTCTAGGCTTAATGAGATTTCATTTTGAGGGTCGGGACTAAAGGATATTTTAGGAAGAAATTTACCCAGAAACCTACTTGCATTGTCAAATAGTATTTCCATTTTTGATGCCGAAGTCTTCAAGACTTCAATTGCCAATTGTTGGTAGAACTGCTCCTCGGTTCTGACACTATATACATCAAGGAAACAAAAACGCAATTTTTTATTCCCTTCCCCAACTTCAGTTGCTGTCTTTTGAACCAACGATGATTTTCCCCAACGTCTGGGTGAAATAATTACTGTATTTACCAGTGAATTAAAATTCCAGATTAATTGCTGTCTCTCCTCATTTCTGTTTGTGAAGTTTTGATTGATAGCTAATTTACCGAAAGCAAATGGAGTTTCCATTTTTAATAGTTTGATGCAAATATAGGAAACAAAAATGTAACTTACAAAAATGTAACTTACAAAAATGTAACATCAGAAATTCCTTTATATTAAGGGAATTTAGGGTACTTTTTAAAGTCAGGTTTGCGCTTTTCAAGGAATGCATTTTTGCCTTCCTGCGCTTCATCAGTCAGGTAATAAAGCAAGGTAGCATTGCCGGCAAACTCCTGAATCCCGATTTGGCCATCAAGGTCGGCATTGAGTCCCAATTTCAGCATTCGCAAGGCCAGAGGACTGTGCTCCTGCATTTTCTGTCCCCAGGCAACTACTTCGTCTTCCAACTGATCGAGTGGGACCACTTTGTTGACCAATCCCATTTCGAGGGCTTCGGCTGCTGAATACTGGCGGCACATGAACCATATTTCGCGTGCCTTCTTCTGACCCACGATGCTTGCCAGATACGAAGAACCCAATCCGGCATCGAAACTTCCCACTTTGGGGCCCGTCTGTCCGAAGATCGCATTCTCTGAGGCAATGGTAATATCACACACCACGTGCAGCACATGACCGCCACCAATGGCATAACCGTTGACCATCGCGATGACAGGCTTGGGCATCGAGCGGATTTGCTTTTGCACTTCCAGAATGTTGAGGCGCGGGATGCCATCTTTGTCGATGTAGCCGCCTTTGCCTTTCACGGTTTGGTCGCCACCGGCACAAAAAGCCTTGTCGCCTGCTCCCGTCAGCACCACCACATTGATGCGCTGATCTTCACGGCAAATGCGCAGTGCATCGCTAATTTCATTCACCGTTGTGGGCCTGAAAGCGTTGCGGTAACGCTCCCTGTTAATGGTGATCTTACCTATTCCATCAAAATAATCGAAGAAGATATCTTCGTATTCACGGATTGTTTGCCAAGTTCTGGTCATTGTATGTTGTTTTTAATTGATTTGTATATTCTTAAAAATCAGAGTGTTTCAGATAAAAGTCGTCTAAAAGATGTCTAAAAGTCGTCTAAAAGTCGTCTAAAAGATGTCTAAAAGATGTCTAAAAGATGTCTAATAGTTGTCATTTTTATTCCATAATCCATATTTCGGAGAATATATTTTCCCTTCTTTCCTTAATTTTTGCAATAAGTTCCTTATTTTATCCTTCTTCTTCTTGTCATCTAAAATATCTGATAACTTGTTCCACATAAACTTATCAATATCCTTTCGGCTTACTTTGTCCAGCTTAATGTAATCGAACAAATACTTCTTGACGATTTCATCCTCGAGACCTCTATTTTTTACATAGTCAGGCTTAAGTTGAGCATCTCCTGTTGGATGAATGATTTTTAATGACAAATACAGATTATTTTTCCGACCTTCAACAAATCGTAGCTTTTTCAGATCCTTGTATTCTTCATCAGTTACAGGTTTGTTTTTTTGCACTTTATCAAGTAATATTATGCTTTCAATTGAAATATGAGGGTTTTTTGCCAAAATCTGCGCAAACACTTCATCTACTATTTTCCCTACAATAGTAACTTTTACTTTTCCTTCTGATGTATCATAGTCTGGCATAGGGAAAAAACGTTGTCTTTGTAAATCAAAGAGTTTCCGTATACCACCGCCCTGTGTCTCAATCATATCCAGATTCTTCATTGCCTCCACTAAAAACGGATTACGATAAATTTCTTCTGGTGTATCATTTAGTACTACATTTTCGACAGACTTTGGTAAAAATGCTCCATAATTTGATATAACAAGGTGATCATCTTCAAACTCCACCAAATTAATTCTTGCAGCTTTTGTATAATCCTGATGAGCAATTGCATTGTTTAAAGATTCCCGAATGCTAAATGGGGCATATCGCAAAACTTCATCAGGAAATAATGTGCCTTCCTGTAAATATCTGTATTTAAGGTTTCTTATTTTTTTGTAGACTTCATCAATTGCTAAAATAAAAGGAATTGAAAAAATATCATAGTCTTTATCTTGATTGTCAATGGTTTTGAGATTCCATCGTATTTTTACAAAGGAGCCAAGAAAATGCTCTCCTTCTTCTTTTCCTAATAAAATCAATGCAGATCTGGTAATTTTGCCTTTTATGGTCAACTTGGCCTTATCCAAAAATTTTCGATTGTTCCACGAATCAACTTCTTCCGTATATTTCGGATTGCGTTTTATAAATTCTGATCTTGCCTTTTTAATTGCAATTTCATCCAAATCTTCAATTGTAGCATCAAAAATAATCTGAGAAGTCCAATCAAAAAAACTACCCTGATTTCTAATTCTCTCTATTTCTTCTAAATTGAGAGGCACCAGACTTTCGCCATCACGTCCATAGAAATGGCCGTCAAACGAAATTGGTAATCCTCTGGGTGCCGGAGGAATTTGAAATAAGATAACCCTTCCATCTGTCAAATTCAATTCATAGATTTCTTGAAATGTAATTCGGTTTGATGTTTTGTCTGCAATTTCTTTTTTGAGTTTGTCTAAATCGGTTCTGTTTTCACGATATTTTGTACCTACAACTTTGTGGTACTTATTTTCCACTCCAAATACCAACCATGCACAATCCTTACTCAACAAATTTGCTTCGTTACTTAAAGCAGAAAAGTACATGCCTAATTTATTAAAATCGAAATTGTTGTTTGCTTCTTTGAATTCCACAATTTCATTCTCGCTTTCAAGTAATTGAAGTTGCTTTAATTTGATATGTAAATCCTGATAGTCCATTTTTTATTAACCTTTTACAGTTCTAAACAATTCCTTAAATACCCTTGTATTTGTTTCTGCATTAGTATACACTTCCAGCAAAGCTACATGTTTTTGATTGGGTGAATAAAACTCCTCCAGTGCCTGCCCCAATTGCCCTTCATTTTCAGCCATGAAATAATCTAATCCAAAGGCTTTGGCCAGCACTTCGGCCTTGTGGGTATTCTCAGCAAAGAAATGTTCGCTATAGGCAGGTGAATCCGCAGGGCCTTTGATCATGCCGAAGATGTTACCGCCACCGTTGTGAATCACGATGATCCGCAAGTTATCGCCTATATATTTGTTCCACAGGGCATTCGAATCGTAAAAGAAAGACAGGTCGCCCAGGATGATCGTGTTGATTTGATTTGATGCACTGGCAAAACCTACTGCGGTTGACAAACATCCATCAATTCCGGCGGTACCTCTATTGCCGAAATACCGAGCATTTTTTACAGACTGATGGATCAGCGCATACCGCACCGGTGAACTATTTCCCAGATGAATGACTGAATTTTCTGGAATATGTTTGCCAATCACATCAAATGCTTTAAGGTCACAAAAATCAATGTCCTCTACAAACTCAGTTCGAAGCTGATCTACTTTCACTTCCTTGTTTTTCCAAAGAAGATGGTAGCTATGATCTTGTTGTTGAACATTGTCCGTAAGCGCATCAAAAAAATCAGCAGCCTCCATGTTGATCACTTTGGTGAGTGACTGGAAAGTGTCGAAATGATCATTGCTCTGGCTCACGTGCCAATGTTGGGAAGGTTTATGTTTGCGAAGAAATTGCTTGAGTGATTTTGAAACAAACTGTCCGCCAAAACTGATCAGCAGATCGGGCTGATACGATTCAATGTTTTCGTCCAGAAAGCCGGCCATCAGTAAATCAATACCTGTACAGAAACTGGAATCTGAAATATTTGACAGATGTTCACACATCACCACAGCTCCGGTTTTGTCAACCAGTGCAGCCAATATATTCTTTAATTCTGGATTTGGGTTTAGTTGTCCGGCCAGAATCAATACTTTACTTGATTGATTGAACGTATCAACCAATTTGGCAAGTTCATGTTCCGTTAAAGCAGCTTTCATTTCGGCAAGCTCAATGACCTTCACCTCAGGCAATGCCTCCTGCACTAATTGATGGAGTGGTTCTTCAAATGGAATATTGATATGTACAGGAGCCGGTTTCCCTGATAGTGCAAGATTCAGACATTCATTGACTTGCCTGGCCGAAAACCATAGTTCTTTTTCAGATTCACCCAAAGGCAAACTGACTCCTTTTTTTGTAAAGTTCTGATAGATATTTTCCTGTCGTATACATTGACTCTCAGCCTGGTCAATCCAGTAATCAGGACGATCAGCCGTCAATACAATCAAAGGAATGTTTTGGTAAAATGCCTCTGCTACTGCGGGTACATAGTTCAGCGTTGCTGTGCCTGAACTGCATACCAGCACGACCGGTTTCCGTGTAGCCAATGCCAGTCCGAGTGCAAAATAGGCAGCACTGCGTTCGTCCACAATATTTAGGCAATGAAATTCAGCGATGCCTGTAAAAGTGTTAATCAAAGGAGCATTGCGGCTTCCGGGAGAGATCACAATAGCCGTAATTCCCTTTTTCAGGAGCAGGGCCGCCAGCTGTTGAATATGTTTTTTATCTGAAATCATTTTTGTTCGGTATTTATCACTGTCATCAAGGTGGTGGCTTTTTGATTGGTCTCTTCCCATTCGCGCTCAGGGATTGATTTGGAGGTTATTCCGCCCCCCGCGTAAAGGATAAATTCATCGTTGGTAATTTCCATGCAGCGTAAATTTACAAATAGATTTACCTGCTGATTTAATTTCCAGGGACCTAGATAACCAGTATAGTATTTACGGTCGTGCTTTTCTTTTTCCCTGATAAATTCATCTGCCAAAGTCTTTGGTAACCCGCAAACTGCTGGGGTAGGGTGTAGTTCGGCCACAAAATTACCCAGACAGTTTTCAATCTTATCGGCCGGGAAATAGAACGAAGTTTTCAGATGGGCTACTTTTCCACTTTCAAGGGTCTCAGGACCGGAGGTTCGATATTTGTAAATGGCAAAGCAGTAAAACAGTTCGAGCATGTAACGCGAAACAAACGCCTGTTCTTCAATGTCTTTGGTATTCCAGTAGTAATCCTCCGAGTCGTATTTCCTAACCTGTGTACCAGCCAGTGAGACAGTTTCGAAATATCCTTCCTCCGATTTGAGCAATACTTCAGGAGTGGCACCCATCCAGGTTCCTGCGGCAGGCAGATTGACCAGGTAGGTGAAGGCGTTGGGCGTCTGATCGTGCAACTGGAAAAAAGTGCTTCCCAGCGATTGAGAAGGCCTCTTAATGGGTATCTGTCTTGAAATAATTACTTTCGAAAGTTCCCCCTGGCGAATGGTGGCAATAGTTTCTTCGATGGTTTGGATATATTCTTCTTTTGACCCACGAATACAATGTACGTCATTGATTGTTGTTGGAATAAATGGTTCGAGATGGCTGAAATCAAGCTGATCGGCTGAACTGAAATCTTCCAGAAAAATAGAAGGTTTCAGTAAAATAACCGGATAGCTTTCATTAATTCGGAAGGGGGCAAATACAAAACCCGCTTTGCTATTCAACTGGTCGAAGCGATCGAATAATTCAACATCCGATGCATTGCCTGCCACTATGCCCAGGCGGTTATCGTTTGGATTAAACCAGCAGGCAAAAGCTACATGCTTTTCGAGAAGTTGATCGAGTACCTCTGATATGGGCAGGTTATTTTCCATTGCGTCTTACAATCATGTTGGTTACTCTTGCCGTCGAGATTAGTTTTCCGGCTTCATCTTTTATTTCAACATTCCATACATGTGTCTGGGTACCGGGATGCACAATTTCCGCGCGTGCCCAAACTGTTCCTTCGGATGTTCCACCTGTGTGGTTGGCACTGACCTGTATGCCGCGAATATCGAATTCATTGATGTCGACTATGAGCATGGAACCCAGTCCTGCCAATGTCTCAGCAAGGGCCAGGTTGGCTCCTCCATGCAACAATCCTCCCGGACGCGAAGTTCGTTGATCTACTGGCATGTTGGCTTCTACCCACCCTTCACCCAGGGCCGTAAATTGAATGCCAAGGTTTTCAACCATGGTGCCTTTTACATATTGATTGATTACCTCAATGGGTGTATGAACTGTCAGTTTTGGAATTTTCATCCGGATAAAAATTAAAAGCGTGAAGTTAGAAAAATGCAGCGAAGCAGCCAATTTTTATGCTGATAATTGATGCTTATGAAAATATTAATGTACCTTCGATCCAATGTAGAGTCATGTTTCAGCTTAAATGACACCCTGTTCTCCGACAGTTCCGACAATTCCGACAGTTCCGACAATTATTATTTTAACCTTCAATGGAAAGAGATTGAGGTGTGTTTTGTCATATCTCTAAAATAGGGTCAATTGGTTCTGCTCATCTGAGTAAAATGTATCCACCCGACCAACTCCATATTTTCTATGAGAAACGATGAGCCTACCTTTGTTAAAAATATATAGATGATGGTAAGTCAAAAGAA
>Ga0123339_10000628_pt1 | contig 26713 bp, 24 predicted proteins | sample lystaG_FD_89956 | JGI IMG/M metagenome (GOLD analysis project Ga0123339, IMG submission 89956) | Glacier valley bacterial and archeal communities from Borup Fiord, Nunavut, Canada, to study Microbial Dark Matter (Phase II) -... | ecosystem: Environmental > Aquatic > Freshwater > Ice > Glacier ...
CGGTGTGGTGGTGTTCGGAGCGCTGGTGCTCGCGACTCTCGTCCGCTCCTGGTTGATCGCCGTCGATCGCGTCGTCACCTCACCCCGCGACCCGGGCTCGCACATCTGGCTCTCGCTCCTCCCACTGCTCGTGCTCACCGCGCAGCTGGTGCAGAGCATCGCCGAGAGCCGCATCCTGCTCGAGGGCGGACTGATGCTGCTCGTAATCTGGGCCGTCAAAACCAAGACCAGTCCGCTCGGCCTCGAACCGGTGGAGCCGGAGCTCTCCCCCGCCACCCTGCGACGGCGACCGTGAGCCGGGGGCACGCATGATCCGGAGTCGTTCGTGAGCACAGCCCAGCCGCGGCATCCCGCATTCGAACTCGCGAGGAGCTTTCTCGGGGCCCCCCGCTTCTCGGCGGCGCTCACTCAGGTCATCATCGGATCGCAACTCGCCACGCTGCTACTGCATGAGCTGATGGGATGGGCCGGGGCACTGGCCATCCTCGCCAGCTTGGTCGTATTGGCTTCACTGTCGCTGCTCGCCCAGCGGGAGGAGATCGAGTGGCACGGGCTCCTGCCCGTTTCACTGCTCGTCTTCGTCGGCTGGGCCACGATCTCTGCCATCTGGAGCCAGTACAGCTGGGCGACAGTTGGCAGCGCGATTCACCTCGTCGCCGTCTCGATGCTTGGCGTCTATATCGCGCTCATCCGTGACACCATTCAGATCGCACGGGCATTCGGCAATGTGTTGCGCGCCGCGCTCCTGCTCTCCCTGGTCCTCGAGATCTTTTCTGGGATTCTCATCGACAGCCCGATCCACTTCCTTGCAATCGCCGGTAACCTCAGCGAGCTCGGCCCGATCCAGGGCATCTTCGGTGCCCGTAACCAGCTCGGGATCGTCACGCTCGTTGCCATCGTCACTTTCGGCACAGAGCTGCGTACGCGCTCGGTGTCGCGTGACCTGGGGATCGGATCCCTGCTGCTCGGAGGGTTCATGCTCCTGGTCTCGCGCTCGCCGATCGCCTTCGGCACCTTCGTGGTGGTGATGCTCGCAACCCTCGCCCTCTACGGCCTGCGCCGGGTATCTGCCGAGCGCAAACGGGTATGGCAGTTCGTGCTGCTGGGATCTACCATCACCGTCGGCGCCATCGCCTGGGCCGCCCGCGCCCCGATTATCAACGCCCTCAGCGCAAGCAACGAGCTCACCCAGCGACTTGCTGTCTGGCGCCCGATCCGGTTACTCATCCCCAACCATGAGCTCGAAGGATGGGGGTGGGCCGGTCACTGGTGGGAGGGCATCCCTCCCTTCACCTACGTTCGCGACGGACTCCAGCCCTCAGCCCTCAACGCCTACCTCGACGTGTGGCTCCAGGTCGGTCTGATCGGCCTCTTCGTGTTCGTCTTCATGGTCGGGCTCGCCTTCATCCGCTCCTGGCTGCTCGCTTCCCGCCAGCGCAGCTTCGTCTATGCCTGGCCGGCGCTCGTGCTCGTGGTGCTGCTCGTGACCGGTCTCGCGGAGAGCTCGTTGCTCGTGGAGTTCGGCTGGCTGACCTTCGTGGTGTGCTCCGTCAAGGCGTCGCGCGAGCTGAGCTGGCGAAAGGCATTTGCTGCGACACGCCCGACATTCTGAGCGGCTGATACGGCGCTGCCTTGAACTGATGTCCACGCTTCTACCAAGGGTTGGGTCAGTCTTGCCAGTATAGGTCGACCAGAAGGCGGGTGCCCCAACGTTCGCGGATGCGGGCGATGTCATCCGGCAAGATCGTGGCGTCCCGCGTCTTCGATTCGAAATGGAACAGACGTGCGTCAGGTGACCAGACCGCGTTTCCCACCGCGGACCGAATCTTGAGACAGAAGTCGACGTCGTTGTAGTTGCCAGGAAACAGCGTCGACAGTCCGCCGACACGGTAAAAATCATTGGCGTGCACGAGTGCGCATGCCGCGGTGACCCCGGAGACCTCCCGCATGACATCGAACCCACCCAGACAGTCCACGGTGCCGATTTCCTCGGGGGATTCGATGTGGCCCGGCCAACTCTGGCGGTACACGTGACCTCCATGCTGCACGGAACCATCTTCGAAAAGCAGAAGAGCGCCGACTATCCCCACTCCCGGCTGTTGCGCCAGGCCGACCATTCTGGAAAGCCAGCCCGGCTCGATGATGTCGGTGTCATCGTTGAGAAGCAGAAGAAGCTCTCCGCGCGCATAGGCTGCGCCTCGGTTGATCTTCGCGGAAAAATTGAATTCCTCTGAAAATCGCACGAGTCGTATGCGCTGCCCCGCGATCCGCACCAGTTCATCGATAACGTGCTGAGGCGTCGGATCATCCGCGACGACGACCTCGATGTTCGAGTAATCGGTTCTCTCGATCAGCCCCGCGACCGCCTGAATTACCAGAGCAACCTGGTCACCCCTGATTGCCGCGATGGACCCGCGCGTCGGGATTATCACCGATACCAGAGGATCCCCAACCGGCGTATATTCCACACGCCGACTGCCGTCTACACGGTTCGAAACGGATGCGGCGACGGCCAGCGATGAAAGTCGGCGTTCGACCGCCAGACGCTGTGCCACGGTGTTTCCAGGCACCCCCCGCTCGATAGAAAGAACCTGCGGAACGCGAACAACCTGATCGCTCGGTCCACAAAGCGGAGAACAAAGTCATAGCCGTGAACGCCGGCGGCCAGATTGTGAAAGCCGCCGACGGATCGCATCCACTTGACGTTCATCACGATCACCGGGCCGAGATAATCCTGCTCCCTCAGGCGCAGTGGAGAAAAGGCTGGCCGCCTGATGACTTGCGGCGGCCCCTGTGACGACTGCCGACTGTTGCCGTAGAGGATCTCGACCTCACACCGAGCGAGTGCTGCCTCGATTATTTGGAGTGCACCGACCCCAAGCTCACCGGACTCCTCGACCCACACAATATGTGTCGCTTTTGTCTGTGCGAGACGTTCATTGGCGGTCGTTGCAGTTTCGGCACTCGCGAGCCAGACCTCGGTCGTTGACCGGGCGTTCATCGCCGGGCTGTACGGCGCAGGACTAAACGGCGCAGGACACGCCGAGGATGCGTCAATGCGTTCCCCAAACGCCACGCAAAAGACGACTGCATTTCGATGACTCGCTGTTCCGCCGACAGCAACTCGGATGGCGTCTGATCCGCTTGCCTGGTGAGCTCGCCAAGCTGCGCTTCAAGTCCCGCAATGCGGTCGAGAAGCACAAGTTGCTCCTCAAAAATGCGCGGGTAAAGGGGCTGAGCAGGGGAGGCCTCGTCGCCATTCCACCTGCCTGCCACAGAATCATTCACGTCACGCCGCTCCCTGACCCTGCCCCGTCGACTCCGCAGAGCCGCAAGCGTATCCGGTCCCCTTCCGGATTCCGATAATTGTGATGTGACCTCAGCCGAGAAAGTGATCGCGGTAGTGCCGACGTTTCGACCCGACGTCGACCTCGTGGAACGTCTCCGGTTGATCGCCGCCCAGGTGCACTCCGTCATAGTGTTCGATGACGGAAGCGGAGCCGGATCAGCAGCGGAACTTCGCAGCATTGAAGCAGCGGGCTTTGAACTCCACAGGGGCGTGGAAAATGACGGCATCGCGGCCGCCCTCAACGCTGCGACTCGCATCGCACTCAACCGAGGTGCAGATTTCGTACTCACCGTTGATCAGGACACAGTGTTGCCCGTCGACTACGTCTCTGCCTGCCTCGCCGCGTTCGCGGTTTCGGGAGCCGACCAGGGTGTCGGTGTCGTCTGTGCGGACCGAATCAACGGTGCTCCCAGCATCCCGGAGTCGTACACCGAAAGCGGTCTGGGAATTGTGCGGGAGGCCATCCAGTCAGGATTTCTGATCAGTCGGCTCTGCCTCGAAACCTGTGGGCTGTTCGACCAGCGACTCTTCATCGACGATGTCGATACTGAATTTAACCTCCGGATCGAGCAATTCGGCTTCGTAACAGTCGTGGGTCCCGGAACCGCTATCGAGCACTCGCTGGGCGAGCAAACGCTGTTCAGACCATTCGGTCGCCAGGCGTTCCAGGGTGGCGAGCCCGCCTTTTACCAATACCGTCCGCCCTTCCGGCGATATTTCATTGCCCGAAACAGTGTCTATCTCTACGTTCGGTTCATCCGTATGCGGCCAAGATGAAAGGGAGTCGTCCGTGCGGCGCGAATTGGTGCCGACGATAAAGACGATTATCTCCGTGCCCCACTGCGCGCGACAGTTGCTCGCGATCACCGTGGAAGTAGCGCATGGTCTCGTGCGTCGACGGGGACCCCTGTCGCGCACACTTCGCAGGCTCCTCACGCCGTCGAGCTGAGTGCGGCATCTGGCGCACTCAAGGCAGCGCACGACCATCGCGTTCTTGGTCGTCTAGCCTCTATTCATGGGAAATCAGAAGTGTGCGATGAGCGGTGCAACCTCGGTCGCGCTCTGCACCCACAACGGGGCGATCTTCATCGAAGTGCAGTTGCGCAGCATCCTTGAACAGGGCGTCCTGCCCGGCGAAGTCGTGGTCTCCGACGACGCATCCACTGATGCAACGGTTGCGATCGTTCGCTCGCTTTCCGACGACTTTGTGTCCGCGGGCGTCAGCCTCTCCATCCTGCAGAATCTCAAACCACTCGGGGTCACAGCCAACTTCGAGCAGGCAATTGCCGCGACTGTTGGCGCAATCGTAGTGCTCAGCGATCAAGACGATGTCTGGCATCCCAACCGTCTCTCCCGCGTGATTTCGGCGTTCGAGGCGCGAGCAGAGCTGGATTTGGTGTTCACGGATGCCCGCCTCGTCGACGAGGCGGGCATCCCTTTGAAGCACTCCCTCTTCGAGACTCTCGGAGTCGACCAAAACATTCGGGCAGCGGTGAACGCGGGTGACGCGTTTTCCCTACTCCTGCGGCGGAACATCGCGACCGGGGCAACCATCGCATTCCGGCGTCGACTGCTCGCAGCGGCTTTCCCTTTTCCGGACGCGTGGTTGCACGACGAATGGCTCGCTATGATCGCCGCAACTACCGGTTCTCTTGAACTTCTGAACGAGCAATTGATCGACTATCGGCAACACAGCGCCAACCAAATCGGAGTGCGGCGGGCAACGCTGGTGATCAAGGTCGCCAAGGTTTTCGAAGCCAGGGGCAACCGAAACGAGACGTTGTCGCGCCGCGCTGCGCAACTCGCTCTGCGGCTGGACACCGTCGACGTTCAGACGGATGTGTCGCGGTGCAGGGCCGCGCACGAGAAGGCGGAGATGGAACTGGCTCGGTTGTCGCTGCCGACATCGCGGTGGGAGAGACTCGGCCCCATCCTCCGGATCGCCCGGGAGGGGTGGTACGAACGCTACGCTAGCCAGGGGCGACTCGACCTGCTCAGGGATTTGCTGCAGGCTCATGGCTAGGCTGGGAGCATGACCGAGACCAGTGCCGTGCCCTCTGCGGCACGCCGGCTCAGCGGGTTTTCCGTCATCATGATCGCGACCATGATCTCGGGCATCGCCTCGTACGTAACCATCTGGCTGGTTCCGCGGCAGATCGGACTGGCAGATTATGCCGTGTTTGCGGTCTTCTGGTCGTCGATCTATCTGGTTGTTGGTGCTCTCTCCGGCATCCAGCAGGAGGTGACGAGGGGCACCCACCCGGCCGATCCCACGCTCCCCCCGCGCCTCAGCAGGGCGAGAAACTTCGGAATCGCTTCAGGCATTGTCGTTTTCGCGCTCGTAACCGGCACGGCAGCAGCGTGGGTGCGTCAGGTGTTCCCGACCGACGGATGGAGCCTGGTCTGGCCGCTTGCCCTCGGCGCCGCGTCTTCCGTGATGGTCGCCGTGTTGGGCGGGTCTTTGTACGGCGTGGCGGAATGGCGACCGTTGGCGCTCATGATGGTCACCGATTCGGTAATGCGTCTGGTTGCGATCTCGATCGTCCTGCTGTTCACCACAAATGTGGTTGCCTTGGCCTGGGCCATCGCCGCGCCATTTCCGCTCACCCTAATCTTGCTTTGGCCGTTCGTGCGACGGTCGATCGTCGGACGGTCGCAGCTCGACGTCGGGTACCGCACGCTCACCTGGAATGTCATTCGCACTATCGTCGCGGCGGCGTCGACCGGGGTGATGGTCAGCGGCTTTCCCTTATTGCTCGGTATCACGTCGCGATCCGAGCCACAGGAGATCGTCGGCCTGTTCGTGCTCACCATCACTTTGACCCGCGCACCGCTGATCGTGGTGGCGATATCGCTGCAGAGTTACTTCATCGTCTCCTTCCGCGACAACGCCGAACACTTTTGGCGTCAGTTTCTGCGCATACAGGCCCTCATCTTCGGAGCGGGCTTCGTTCTGGCCCTTGCTGGTTGGCTCCTCGGACCAGAGGTCTTCGCATTCCTCTTTCCGGGAGCTTTGCGTCCGGAGCGCGCTTTTATTGCCGTGCTCGTGCTCTCCTCTGCCCTGGTGGGAGCCCTGTGCGTCAGTGCGCCGGCAGTACTTGCGCGATCCCAGCATTTCATCTACTCGGCCGGGTGGGTCGTCGCCGCAGCAGTTACCGTCTTTGCGTTGCTGCTTCCCCTCGACTTCACAACGCGTACCCTTCTGGCGTTAATCAGCGGGCCGGTAGCTGGGCTGATCATCCATGCGGCGTATCTCGTTGTGGCGGGACGCCGGGAACGGCGCGTGGCGTTCACGGGATCGGCTTAGGACCTTCTGTCGGCTGGCCCTCGATGTTGAACCGTTGCTCGAGTTCGTCAAGCCGCATGGCTTGGAGAGTAGTTGTCTCGGCCAGGATCCTGGTCCGTGACTCCAGAGCGGTCAGTTCCGTGCTGTGTTGGATACAGACCAGGAACAGCACAGCGACGCTGACAAAGAACACCAGGTTCAGTGGAACCGCAACCCCCACCAGCCCTGCGGCCCAGCTGAGCGTCGCCGGAAATATACCAACGACCAACGCGAGGGTGCCCGCGATCAACCACCACACCGCATGCCGCTCGCGGAGCCGACGGCGTCTCAGCATCTCGATCACCACGGCGAGGGTGATCAGGGCACTCACGATCCCAAAGACATACGTGACTATCGTCAAGCGGTCGCCCGCCTTTCCTGAAGTTCGACCGCTGGCCTCATCAGTGCGAAGAACAGAGCCAAAACAGCTCGGCCCAGGTACAGTGCCGCCTTAACCGGATGATGCGAGGGCGTGCCCCCGGCACGCACGCGCATTGCGACAGGAACCTGGGTGATGATGCACCTGGCCCTAATCGCGATGACCAACGACTCGATGGTGTCACCCAGATACTCGGCGGGATAGTGCTCAGCGAACAACCGCACGGCGCGCGGGCCGCTGGCACGGAAACCCGAGGTTGTGTCGGTGAGAGTGGTGTGGGCGGTACCACTGAGAAATTTGGAGAGCAGGATCATGGCCAAGCGTCTGGGACCCTTCACCGCGTACTCTCCCTCCCCCGCAAACCGGGCACCGAGCACGAGATCTGCCGTGGCGAGACGCTCAACGAGGGCGATCACGCCGGCCGGGTCATGCTGTCCATCCGCATCGACCTGCACGACATTCTCAAAACCATGCGCGAGCGCATATCTGAACCCCAAGCGCATTGCTCCGCCGACCCCGAGGTTGTAGGGAAGGATCGCGACCGTTGCCCCGGCCGCGCGCGCTTCCTCGGAAGTCCGGTCACGAGAGCCGTCATCGACGACGAGGCAGGTGACTCCCGGCAGTTTTTCGAAGACCTCCAGGATAACGGCACGAATCGACGCCTCTTCGTTGAACGCCGGCATGACGACCAACGTTTGTTCGAGGAGGCTGCGCATAGTGCGATAGTAGCAATTGGCCCGGCGGTTACTTTTCGCGCACCGTCGCCAAATGATCCACGTACCAGGCTTAGGTGCTGGAGATGCCCTCCCGCAGACCGGTGGTGGCGCGCCAGCCGAGATCGTTCAACCGAGACACATCGAGAAGTTTTCGTGGTGTGCCGTCTGGTTTCGAAGCATCCTGAACGAGTTTGCCCTCGAAACCAACTGTTTCGGCGACAATCTGTGCAAGTTTGCTAATCGGCAAGTCTTCGCCAACACCGACATTGATCGTCTCGGGCTCGTCATAGTTGCGCAGCAGAAACAACACGGCCTTCGCGAGGTCACCCACATAGGGGAATTCGCGTCGCGGTGTTCCCGAACCCCAGATCACGACCTCGGGCGAACGGTTGCGCTTCGCCTCATGAATGCGCCGCATGAGAGCGGGAAGAACATGCGAGTTCTCGGGATGAAAGCTGTCGCCGGGTCCGTAGAGGTTTGTGGGCATCGCGCAGATCCATCGTCGACCGTACTGCTTTCGGGATGCCTGCACCTGCATGATACCGGCGATCTTGGCGATGGCGTAGGCATCATTCGTCGGCTCGAGCTCTCCGGTGAGCGGCGATGACTCTTTGATCGGCTGCGCCGCTAACTTCGGGTAGATGAAGGACGAGCCGAGAAATAACAAGCGATTGACACCGATGTCGTTTGCGGCATCCATAACGTTGACCTGGATCTGGAGATTGTCACTCAGGAACTCGGCCGGGAAGGTGTCGTTGGCGTGGATTCCGCCGACACGCGCAGCCGCATCCACCACCACATCAGGCTTGTTCTCGCGCATGAAATCGAACACGTCGCTGCGGTCGCGCAGATCGAGCTCGGATGAGGTCGCCCCGATGATATCCGTGTAGCCTTCCGCGGTGAAATGGCGCCAAATCGCGGAACCTGCCAAGCCCCGGTGACCAGCGATGTAGATGCGGGAAGTCTTGTCCGAAAGTTCTCCGATAGGCATTCTCGTTATAGTAGTCTCGCGCCACGAACCCGTGTCGGTGTGACCTGAGTCACACTAACCAAAGCAGCGTGGCACCCAAGCTTCTCCCGATGCTAGCGATCCAGAAAGCACGAGACATGCCCGACGCCGAAGTGCTCGTTGTCCTTCCCACCCTCGGCGACCGCCTCGAGACTCTTCGCCAGACCCTCGAGTCCGTGAACGAGCAACGCAAGGATCTACCGATCACTCTCGTGCTCGTGGCACCCCCGAGCGCGACCGCGGCGCGTGAGCTCGGTGCGTCTTTCGGAGCTGTCATCGTCGATGATCCGAAACAGGGCATCTCTGCCGCGATCAATTGCGGACTGGCGGCGCGCACCACCGAGATCTACTACGCGTGGATCGGTGATGATGATCTGATCCGCCCCCAGGGGCTCGTGCGGCTGCACGCTCTGATCGATCCGCGGCCTGACGCCGTCGTGGCCTTCGGCGGGTGCGACTACATCGATTCACAGGGCCGCACCATCATGGTCAGCAATGCCGGGCGGCTCGCGCTTATCCTCTTACCGTGGGGACCGGACCTCCTTCCAAACCCGGCAACACTGGTGCGGCTCGACGCTCTCGAGGCGATCAACGGTTTCGACGAGGACCTGAAGTACGCGCTCGATCTCGATGCCTTCCTGAAACTGCGCGCCCATGGAAAATTCCTCTGGACCCGCGAGTCCGTCTCGGCCTTTCGCTGGCATCCAGACTCCTTGACCGTGGCGAACCGCCTCCCGTCGAGCCTGGAATCGGAGGCGGTCAAACGTCGGCATCTGCCCATCGGGCTTCGCTCAATCAGCCCGCTGTGGGCATATCCGATTCGGTGGAGTTCTGCCTTCGCTGCAGCCCGCGTGAATGCTCGCGCGCGTTCTTTGTAGCGGCTACCAAAAGCACCTGCGCTAAGCTTGAGCAGCTCCACGACGGCTGCGTGCAGCTACGGTTGAAAGATGCCACCACGATCATCACGGAGTGAATTGAATGCATGACGCTACGCCAAAGAAAGCCATCATCACCGGAATCACTGGGCAAGATGGCAGTTATTTGGCCGAGCTGCTCCTTGCCAAGGGATACCAGGTTCACGGGCTGATCCGCCGGTCGTCAACTTTCAACACCGATCGCATCGACCACATCTTTCAGGACCCCCATACTCCGCACCCCAGTCTCTTCCTCCACTACTCAGACCTCACCGATGGTTCGCGGCTCGTGACCTTGCTCAATGAGATCCAGCCGGATGAGGTTTACAACCTGGGGGCGCAATCCCACGTGCGTGTGAGCTTTGACGAGCCTGAATACACCGGTGACGTCACTGGCCTTGGTACCGTTCGATTGCTCGAGGCGATCAGGGCCCTCGGCCTGGAGACCCGGTTCTACCAGGCGTCGAGCTCGGAGATGTTCGGCGCGACACCGCCACCACAGAACGAACTGACCCCGTTCTACCCACGCTCGCCCTATGGCGTAGCCAAGGTCTACTCCTACTGGATCACCAAGAACTATCGCGAGGCCTACGGGCTCTTCACGTCGAACGGCATTCTGTTCAATCACGAGTCCCCTCGTCGTGGCGATACCTTCGTGACCCGCAAGATCACGCGCGCCGTCGCGCGAATTAAAGCCGGCGTCCAGTCCGAGCTGTACATGGGCAACTTGGACTCCGTGCGCGACTGGGGTTACGCGCCCGAATATGTCGAGGCCATGTGGCGGATGCTTCAACACGACACACCCGACGACTTCGTGGTAGCCACCAACACCCACTACACGGTCAAGGACTTCCTCGCGCTGTCGTTCGGTCATGCCGGGCTCGACTGGGAGGAGTACGTGAAGTTCGACGACCGCTACTTGCGCCCGACCGAAGTCGACTCGCTGATCGGTGATTCGAGCAAGGCCCGTGATCTGCTTGGCTGGACCCCGACCATTCTCACCCCGCGTCTCGCGGAGATTATGGTCGACGCCGACATCAAGTCGCTCGAGCTCGGGGGCGAACGGTACGTCGACGCTGTCCAGACGATCTGAGCGGGGCAGTCGTGACCGGGGTCGCCCTGTCGACGCTCACAGTTGTTCCCGGTGGAATGGGCGACGCAAGGATGGTTGGGAGTCGCTTCTCCGCTTCGGTTTTGAATGCTGAGGAAACCTGCCGCGTGACCTCTTGCTGTATGCCGAAGATCGCACCGACGGCGAGATAGACCGCAGACCATAACGATGCAAATACACCGTACCGACTGGGTCCCAGCGTCGGGGCCGCGATCAGTAGAACAAGGTAGCCGGATACTGCGACAATGGCCGTTGCGGGGACAACTAGCCGCACTCCGCGGGTTCGGCTGGCTTCAGCTTCGGGCCGACCCGCGACCTGCTTCACTTCACCGAATCCAAGACGCTCTCGAGTAGCTCCAGCTCTCTTGGGATCGGGTAGTGATGATTTCCAACGAAGAGACCGTCCTCATGTATCCGATCAGAGTTCGGAAGGTCCGCTGGCACGCTAGCGTCAAGATAGCGCATAACAGGATTTCGGGTGAAATTCCCGGCGACAATCGGTCTGAAGTCAATGCCGGCGCCAGCCAGCATGCTCGTGACCTCAGCACGCCGCCCCCGGAGCTTGCCCTCCAAGACCATCGAAAAGCCGAACCAACTGCTCTCACCCTGCACTTTCTGAATACGGATGTCGTCTCGGGACGAGAACATTTCCTCAAATATTGACCCGTTAGCCTGGCGCCCAGCGACTAGCGACGGCACTTTGATGAGCTGCTTTCTGCCGATCGCTCCGGACATCTCGAGTGGGCGCACATTGTACCCAGGGAGAACAAATCGATAAAAATCATCAAACGGTTCACCCGTCTTGGGAAAGATGAGATTGTCCGCGGGGAGTTCGCGCGTCCAACCGTGGGCGCGCAACGAAATCATCGCCTCGTAGAGATACCGATCATCCGTAACGATGAGACCTCCCTCCATCGTCGAAATATGATGGGAAAAGAACGAACTGAATGTTCCCATCGCACCGAACGTGCCGGTGAACTTCTCGCCCTGACGCGCCCCGAGCGATTCGGCATTGTCTTCAATGAGAATCAGAGCGTTATCGTCGCATATTTTTCTCAGTGCAGCGAAATCAGCCGGGTTTCCCAGAAGGCTAACGGCAAGAATTGCCTTGGTCTTCGGGGTGATGTGTTTTTGGATTTCCACAGGGCTAATGTTCAAAGTGTCGAGGTCAACATCGACAAAACGCAACTTGAGCCCAAGTTGATGAACAGGGTAGAACGTCGTGGCCCAGGAAATAGCTGGAACGATTACTTCATCCCCCGGGTTGAGGTCCATGTCCGGGTTCACGACAGCGGCGGCAAGGGCGATCAAATTCGCGCTGCTGCCGGAATTAACCATTACTGCGTGCTTGGAGCCGAAATATTCCGCGAACTCTTCCTCGAAAGATCTGACTTCGGGGCCCATTGTGAACCGTCCCGACGTGACGACCGCCTGAATCGCTGCATACTCCTCCTCATCCCAGGTAGAAGTGGCGAGCGGGTAGCGAGCTTGAGGAGAAATGTCCATGATTTCCCTCATCCTAGGGGGTCTGGGGCTCGACCGATCTATTCCTGCTAACCCGCCCCGGACTCCAGAAAACGCGCATAAGCCACCTTCATGCCCTGTAGCATCCCCGTCGAGGGCGCCCACCCAAAGCGTTTTGCTTGGGTCGAATCCATCAGCTTCGCCCGCATTCCTGCAGGTTTGGACGGGTCCGTAACGAGCTCACAGCCATACCCGACAACTTCAAGGGCGTAGCGATAGTAGTCAAGTACCGAATGATCCTGTCCGAAGCCAAGATTCATCAGCGGAGGCCAGCTTGAGAGCGTGGGTAAGGCCGTCGCGATCCATCGGGAAATATCACCGACGTAGGTGAACTCGCGCCGAGCCTTTCCATCGCCCCACACATCGATATGTTGGGCTCCCGTGCGCTTCGCATCATGGGCCTTACGAAGTGCAGCGGCCACAAGATGCCCACGCGTCAGGGAGTAGTCGTCGTCGGGACCGTAGAGATTCGAGGGCACGATTACTTTGTAGTCCACGTCGAATTGAGAGGAGAGGTAGCCGCAATACTTTGCACCGGCAATCTTTGCAATGGCATAACCCTCATTTGTCGGCTCCAGGGGAGCGGCCAGGACATCACTTTCAACCAGAGGCTGCCTGTAGTCCTTGGGGTACATGCACGAGCTACCAATGTAGACGAAGCTCTTCACTCCCAGGTCAAAGGCACCCCTCGTAACGCTTGAGTCGATGAGCAAGTTCTCCATAAGAAAGGAGCTCTGATCACCCACATTCGCAGCAATCCCTCCCACCTTCGCTGCCGTGTGGACGATCACGTCCGGACCAATTCGCTTGAACGCCTCGCGAGTCGCATGCGCGTCCGTCAAGTCAACGTCACTGCGACCGATCGCCACGAGCTCTGCGCTCTCATCGCTCCAGGCGGAACGGATGCTGCGAGCCAACATGCCGCGTCCGCCGGTAAGTAGCACCTTCATGAGACCTCCAATTTGACGTCGAGGACCACTATCTCGATACGCGCCGCACCATTCTATTCGGGAGATAACGACGCTTGTCTGATGCCAAGTCGGATCGGTTGGCACATGGACACGTATAGCCCCGGCGGTTCGTGCACTGATAAGTCGAGGCGCGAACGGCCACTCCCTCAGGATTGATTGCGCCGGCCTGCCCTTCCGCCCAGCCGCCCGCAGGAAAGGGTGGGTGAGGTCTTCAAGCCTCGTTAGTTCAGAGGCCCCAGCCGTCGCGGTCAAGACGACTGGTTTGACGGTAAAAGCGAACCCACGTCAGGCTAATGTCCTCGAACTTCGATAGATATCGTCAACCGCAACAATGAGTCGACGGAATGCGCCCTGCAATCTGTAGACCTCTACTGCAGCCGGCTGGATCCGACCATGGTTCAAACCAGCGTTATTGTAGGTTCATGCGCCCCTTTCGCCTGATTGCACGTGACACTCGCAGGCCTAAGCCACTGATCTTGGTTCCGATCCTCGCGCTTTTAACGCTCAGCGTCTGGAGTTTCGCGTCCCCGGTCGGTTCGAGTCCAGACGACGACTTTCATCTCGCGAGCATCTGGTGCTCCGCTGGCGACACGTCCGGTCTGTGCGGCCAGGAACAGCAAGCCGACGAACGTTTGGTGCCCAAGGATTTGGTCGTAGACGCGGTGTGCTACGCGCACAATCCCAAGCAAAGCGCGGCCTGCCAGGGACAGGATTTTGGCACTCACCCGAACACGGTGGTGACAACCGCCCGGGGCAATTTCGCTGGCCTTTACCCTCCTGTTTTCTATGCGGCTATGAGTATCTTTGCGGGACCAAATATCGTTATTTCGGTGCTTTTAATGCGCCTCTTTGCGAGTCTGATCTTCGTAGCGGTGATCACGGGATTGTTTCTGCTACTTCCGCGACGACGAAGACCAGCTTTGGTCTGGTCCACGCTGGTCACCATGGTTCCCCTGGGTCTCTTCATCGTGGCCTCGACGAACCCGAGTGGTTGGGCTGTGCTCTCGGCAGCGACTCTTTGGGTTGCCCTTCTCGGATACTTCGAGACCACTGGCTGGAGGAAGGTCGCCCTTGGGGCGTTCGCCACATTGGCGACGGTGATCGGAGCTGGCTCGCGCGCGGACTCTGCAGTGTTCGCCGGCGTTGCAATCGTCGCAGTATTGATCATTGCAACGCGAAGGTCGCGTTTTTTCGTGCTTTCATCAATTCTTCCAGTGGCGCTGTTGGTCGTCGCGGTGCTGTTTTTTCTCTCTGCCGGCCAGTCCGCTGCGGGCTCTACTGGCCTGGAACCAGGAAGCGTCGGCCCAAATCCATCGCAAGTGAAGGGCTTGATCGTTTACAACCTGTTGAATGTTCCGGACCTTTGGGTTGGTGCTTTCGGGCACTGGGGATTGGGATGGCTCGACACTACGATGCCAGCAGTGGTCTGGGTGGCGGCTTTTGGGTGCTTTGTGGCCGCGATGTATGTGGCCATGCGCAAGGCTTCATGGCGTCGGAGTCTCGCATCCATCTGGGTTCTAGCGGGCCTTTGGATCTTCCCCACGATCGTGCTCGTAAAGACGGGGGCAATTGTCGGCGGATATGTGCAGCCACGGTACGTCCTGCCGCTTATCGTGCTGCTGGCCGGGGTCGCCCTTTCCAACCACAGCAATCCCACACTCGGCCTATCGCGGCGAGAATTATTTATTCTCGCCGTTCCCCTCGCGGCGGCGCAGTCGATCGCGCTCATTACGAACATGAGGCGATATGTAGCTGGAGCTGACAGTGGGGGTCTAAACCTCGACTCGAACCCTGCGTGGTGGTGGCACATCCCGGTGTCGCCGATGGCGATGTGGGCCATAGGCAGCCTTGCTTTCAGCGGCCTACTCCTGGTTCTCATATTGGCGATAACTCGCACCCGCCCAATGGCCACTACCCGACCCGGCCCTGAACCTGTTGGATGAAAGTGCCAAAGTGAGTGAAGTCATCGCAGGGCCCAATCATCGGGAGTCCCTGCCAAGCGGGGAAATTGGGCTGCGAAGCTAGAAGTCGATATGGGAGCTCGGTTGTCCCGCTGAATTTCAGAGCTATCGAGCACGCCTCAGAACCTGGGTCAAGGGATATCGTCCGCCGGGAGACGCCGATGCTGCGATGATGACCGTGGACGAGCGAGCCAAAAGCCGTCGCACCTCCGCAACGGTTCAGAGCAGATCGCCAGCCCGTCATCGCAGACCGACTGTACCGGCCATGCCCAGGTACCCCCAGATTGGCGGAGCCGTTGGTGATTTGTGGGGAGTTCTCATGGCCACCGGCGGTCATGTCTACTCGCCGCCCGTGTCCGGTTCAGCTTGGCAATTTACTTGCGGGGATGATCGCAATCGTAAATTGGAGCGCCGACCGATGTTTCTCTCAGGCTGTCGGCCCGGTGGGGTAGAGGTTCGCGAACCGCGGGAGAACCGTAATAAAGCCCCTGCCTGCGCTCAGTTGTACGAAGCGTTCCATCGATTCAAAGATCTCGCGCCGCTCCGGAAGAACGTCGTCGACACAAGGCATAGATCGAATTGTATCCGGCGGCACTACGCCGATGGACCCACCGAGTACAAGCTAGCGAAGCTATCGGGAACGTTCGTCCATGTCGCCCCCGAACTGATCGCAGCGAATCGGTTCATCGAGACCACGGGAAGCTTTTGTCCACCCGCGAGCTTGTAGATCGTGCCGTTATCGATCCGGATGAACGACGTCGCTGGCGTACCGACCGTGAGCTTGGCACAGGTGAAGCCGTCAAGGGGAACGTAGGTGAAGGGATAGAGCGGCGCAAGGTCAGCCGAGACCAAATGAACCGCACCGCCCCCCGCAATGTAGGAAGTGGTTCCGCAGGTGAGCCCGTAGCCTAGTAGCTGGGGTGCCAGCGGATAGGCCTGAATCCGCTCCTCGGTTGAGTACGAGAAGGAGCTGAAGCCGGCCGCTAGGGCAAAGTCGAAGCTCGAGAAAGCCACCCGATCAGTAACGCCGTTAACAAGGTAGACCGTCGTATTCTGCGGCGAGCGCACCAGACTTCCCGACGTGAGCGCGACGGGCCCGCGTGAGAATAGGCTCACCACCGATGCGTCCAGCGTAGTGATCTTAGGACTTCCGCTCGAGGTGAGCGCAAGAAGGGCGCCCCATCCGCTCACAGGCCTGACGTCGCCAGGCATGACCACGTAAACTGTTCCACTGCTCGCAGACTTGATGAAGCTTCCCGGTTCGATCTTGCCGAGTAGCGGATACGAATCGATCAGTGCCTGGGGTACCGGCACGGTTGCGGCCGGGGGAATCCCGCCGCCGCTCAAGTCAAACCGCCCAGCAGACGAAACGACGGAACCGATGCCCGTTGCAGTCTCCTTGACAGCACCCGTGAAAACCGCGGGGATTCCGGGAATGAACGCTATGCTCCCGGCACCCAGAGAGCCAGTTGTACGCTGAGCCACGCCGAGGGCAGACTCCGCACCGGACGCCACTGTGGAACGGGACGACACTGTGAGAAGCGAATACGTTGATGTGCCACGCGTAAGAGCGAACGCGCCGTCTCGAACGATCGGCGTAGTGAGCGCGAGTCCGGCAAGCGCGTTCTCGGTGAGCACGTTCATCCCGGCGGGGATGCCTGCCAACGCCTGCGACTGGTCATCCAGGATCTCAGCCTTGAGGCCATTCTTGATGTAGTAACGTCCGCCCTCGACCGTGCCCATCACCGAACTGAGCAACGGCCCGGTGACGAATGCCGAAATCTGGAGGGCCGAAAGTTGCACGTATCCGGTCGCCTCACAGGACGCGCCGTAGTCCGCCGCCTGGGCACAGGTAGTGAAGGGGAGCTTCAGCCCCGAGTCGAAGAAGTAGATGGAGCCATCGGGTCCTCGCAGGCTTCGTCCGACCACGTGGCCCGGGGTGTAGGAGTCAAGGAGCGTGGGTGAGACGAACGCCACCTGCCCGAGGGGCGCCAGGGCGGCAAGAATCGAGAGGCTCGGCACCGGGTACTTCACGGTGTCCGACACGAGGTAGACGGTCGCGTTGTCGGTGGACCGTAACAGGCTGGTTCCGGCCGTCGGCGGCCCAAACCAGTCGGTGAAGATACGCCAGAAATTGCGGTTGCCGTAGGCGCTGCATCCGTCTCCGGTTCCGTACAGGTTTGCCAGCGCCGCGGTGTTCGGCTGGTAAGGGGTATAGATATACAGACCGGCGGTGGCCTTGTTCTGAATGAATACGGGGCTCGCGCCGCACGAACCGTTCGGACTATACAGAACTTGGTTGACGCGCCCAGCCTGATAGTTCCATTGCGTCGCAGTCTGCGCGTAGGTCAGGAGCTGACGAGCCGCGTAATAGACCTGATAAAAGAAGTTCCCAAAAACGGGGTCGCAGGGTGCCGTGTCTGGGCAGCTGAAACCGGTTGCGTAGTTGTATCGGGAGAGCGCAGGATTGTTCGCTGAGATGAGCGACGACTCTTTCTCGATGAGCACAATCAGCGACTTCTGACTGATGCCACATGCTGCGCCAACTTTCGCGATGATGTCGGACGCACGCTCGTTCGACGATCCAGCGTAGGGAGCACACCGATTGGCCGGCATCGATGGAGTGCCCTGGCGGAGATTCGCCATACAGGATGAACTGCAACTCGGCTCACGCTGTGCGAGGAAGGTCTGCACCTGGTCGGCCGACAAGGCCGCACCGTCGTACATCATTGCATCGCTGATGATGTTCCCCGGGTTGAACAGGGCCCCATTCGCCGCAAGCGCCGGGGTCGCCAAAACGGACGACACTGCGATCGTCGACGCTACAAGCGCCGCGATCAGCATCCCGCTCAGCAGCTTTCTCATGGGATATGCACCACGAGAGGCACGGACGATGCTTTCTCACTGTTCGACGTGTAGTTCAAGACTACGTTCCAGTTACCGCGGGAAAATTTCTCGATGGGCGCTTGGACGCTGCCACAGGAAGTACTCCGGACATTTTGCACACCAATGCGCGATACTTTCACTGCAACCCCCGTTGATGGGGAGAAGATTACGAATTCGCAAGTCCCCCCAGACTCACTTAACCCTGATACTAGTCCTGCGGCCGTCAGATTGCGACCGTCGACGTCGACTCCAGCGATCGTGACGGCAGCGCTCGGGGATGAGCTCAGTTCAGGGGATGGCATTCCCGACGAATTTGACCCACCACCCGAGCCGGGAGCGCCCGACTGCGAGCCGCCCGAGTCTTCGGCTGGCACAAAGACGCACGACGAGAAGAGCAGACCACAGCAGATGGCCACCGCCCAGCTCCCGGACACCACTGTTGCACTTCGCGCACGATTCTGTTTCACCCACCTACGGTAGTGACAATTCTCAGGACCAGCGTGCGGACACACCCCCGGTATCAGGAGACGATCGGACCGCGACGCGGCTGGCAGCCAAAGCCGAGGCACAGATCGCTTAGAATACTGCAGGTCCTTGTCAACAGAGAGTGTCTTTATGCCCGAAATTTCAGCGGATGTGCGTGCGCGTGCGATCGCCGCGCTGCCGATGGAGGAAGTCGGGAAGAAGCTCGGGTTCTGGACTGGAACGGGTGAGTCGATCCGAGACATCGTCGCCCATCGGGACCTTCTCGGGCTCCTCATCCGGCGCGAACTTCGAGCGAGATACAAGGACAGTTCCCTCGGTGTGCTCTGGAGCCTTGTGCGACCCCTCGCCCAGTTGCTCATATATTATTTTGCGATCGGTGGCATCCTCGGCCTTGCGAAGGGAATCCCCGACTTCGCAATCTTTGTCTATGTGGGGCTCACGGCCTGGACCTTCTTCGTCGAAATGATCTCGGCCGGCACGAACTCGGTTGTCGACAACTCGGGATTGGTGAAGAAGATCTATCTCCCCCGGGAGATCTTCCCTCTGAGTGCCGTCGGTGGTGCCCTATTCAACTTCGCCGTGCAGTTCGCGATCCTCCTTGCTGCGACGGCCGTACTCGGCAGGTTCCCGCTGAACGTCGACTTCCTCTACGCCCCTCTGTCTATCCTGGTGATCCTCGTGTTCGGAACCTCGATCGCGCTGTTCCTCTCTGCCTGGAACGTGTACCTTCGCGACGTGCAGCACCTGGTGGAGGTGGCGATCCTCGTACTTTTCTGGGCGTCGCCGATCGTCTATTCCTTCAAGTTCGTGAATGTTGCGCTCAAGGGCAACTGGCTCGAACAGATCTACCTCGCTAATCCGGTGACTCTCGTCGTCCTGGGAATGCAGAAGGCGATCTGGGTCGCGGGATCGCATCAGCCGGGAGTGCAGAACTTCCCACCGAATCTCAACATCCGACTTCTCATCGCGCTCGCCGTGAGTTTCATCCTGCTCTGGCTCGGCCAACGTGTGTTCAGTCGGCTGCAGGGCAACTTCGCACAGGAGCTCTAGAGCAGTGACACAGGCCCCTACGATCGTTCGCGTCGACTCGGTCTCCAAACGATTCATCATGCACAAAGACAAGTCTGTCAAAGAACGACTGATCAACTTCCGGACAAGCCGGCAGCATCGGGATGATTTCTGGGCGCTCAAGGACGTCAGCCTGGAGATCTCCTCCGGCTCGACGGTGGGGCTAGTCGGGCACAACGGTTCGGGCAAGAGCACCCTCCTCAAGGCCATCGGCGGGATCATCGAACCCACGTCCGGCACGATCTCGCGTCGCGGGCGCCTCGCCGCTCTCCTCGAGCTCGGTGCCGGCTTTCATCCCGATCTCACGGGCCGCGAGAACGTTTACCTAAACGGAGCGATCCTGGGACTCTCTCGGAAGGAGACCGACAGATACTTCGACGCGATCGTCGATTTCTCCGGTATTGAATCGTTCATCGACACCCAGGTGAAGTTCTACAGTTCCGGCATGTACGTGCGACTGGCATTCGCCGTGGCCGTGCATGTGGATCCGGACCTCCTCCTCGTCGACGAAGTCCTCGCGGTGGGAGACGAACCGTTCCAGCGCAAGTGCATGGAGAAGATAGCCCAATTCCAGATGGACGGCCGCACGATAATCCTGGTGAGCCACTCCGCTGAACAAGTCGGCAGTCTGTGCGATCGGGTGGTCGTGCTGCACTCGGGAGTGGTCGTCCACGATGGGGACCCGGCAGCAGGAATCCGCATTCTGCGCGACGGGTACGAAGAGGATCGGCAGTGGGCGGTCTCCTCTGGCGGCACCAAGCTCGCCTACGAGATCGCCGATTTCGACGTCACAGCCACCCCCTCAAAGGTGAGCGATGGAGTGGACCTGCTTGCGCGGCTGAAGGTGCAGGTCAATGACCCCACTCCCGACTGGGGGGTGGGATTCTCGATCGAGAACACGCTCGGCCTGCGACTCTATAACATGACCACGTTCGAGTCGGCTCCGTCCCTGCCGAATGACGTGGGGGTGCACGAACTCGAATTCAGCATCCCCGACGTACGGCTCGGTCCGGGGAAGTACCTCGTGAACATCGGGCTGGGTAATGCGGGCGGGCAGAACTTCGACCTGCGCACGCCGGCGGGCTCGTTCGACGTCCTCGGCGCCGACTACGGCAACGGGATCCTTCGCCTCAACCCGGTCGTCCGCGTCCAGAGCTGATCCACCCCACTCACCCCAGGCGGGACGCTAGGCCTTCGGCAGTTGGATCGGTACCTTGCGTTTGTGCTCGAGCGAGCCTGCGCGCACCGCATCGTGATCGTGGATGTCCACGAGGGTCGAGGCACGATAGCTGAACCACTTTTTGAAATGGTATGCCGGGTTCACGACCAGCCAGAAGGCCTTGCGGCGCCAGCTGTAGGCGCCATCGCGAAGGATGCGCAGTGAATCGCCCAAAATTCCGTGCATGCTGTGCCGAAACGCATCGACGGCGGAGATCGGCGGAATGATGTGTCCGATCTGGCGCAGCCCGACTGTTTCGTCGAAGATGCGGTGTCCGTATTCACTGAGCGTGAGGTCATTGGAATGCTCGACGGACGCGAGGGGGGCGTAGGCCTTGACAAACCCCCGTTCTATCAGATCCTTGCCGAAAAGCTGGTCCTCGGCGTAGCGCACATCCTGATAGGGGATGATGTTAATGAGAAAGTCTCGCCAAACCGCCGAGTTGACATCGGAGTAGTACGACATCGCGTCCCGGGCCGCCTGGTCAAATTTGCCCGACGACGCATGGAAAAGGGTCGTACCGAAGTCCGGGCCAAGGCTCCGGAACATCCCATGGATCTCGTAGCGCTGCAGAGGGAACGCCCTGGGCCGGGCGACCTGTTTTCCCAGCACGGCCTTGACCTCGTCGAACGCGAGGAGAGGCGCGACCAGCTCCGTCAGCCACCTGGTGCTGTCGGGAACGGCGTCGTGGGTGAGGAACGCGACCACTTCACCGCCCGCGAGGGTAGCGGCCATGTTGCGGGTGCGCCCGTGACCGAACTCTCCGTTGGGAATCTGAACAAGCCTTACCCGCGGGAAGCGGGAGATGATCTCGAGGGTCGTGTCAGTCGATCCGGAGTCGATGACGAGGATCTCGACCGACCCGGAATACTCCTGCTCTTGGACGGCCGTAAGGATCCGTTCGAGGTAGTCCTCGCCGTTGTACGTCAGAACGATCACGCTGACTGCCGGCAGGTCACTCACTGGGATGCTCACTCTCGCTTACGAAGGTTGTGTGTATGCCCTCGGTCAGAGAAGTAGATGTACTCACACCAAATTCATCCGTAAATCTCGCGACATCGAGAACCACACGATCGACATAGGTCGAGGGTGCGTCAACCGTCTCGACCTCAAAATCCCGTCTAGTCACGGTGCGAATGGTATCGAGCACTTCATTGATCGAATGCCCCACGCCACTCCCTAGATTGTAGGTGCTGAATCGATGAGTTTCCGCCGCGGCCATCGAGACGATCATCTGAACCAAATCCCCGACATAGAGATAGTCGCGCACCATCGAGCCGTCACCCATCCGCACGACCGGAAGCCCGCGTTGCAACTGTCGCAGGACGATGGGGATTAGGCCCTGTCGTTTATTCGGGTGCTGGCGGGGGCCGTATGGATTCGAGATTCGCAGGATGGTCGACGTGAGACCGTGCCGGGCACGGAAGAACTCGAGATAGTTCTCGATGGCGAGCTTTCCGATTCCGTAGGGAGAGACCGGCAGGGTCCGATCAGTTTCGCTGTAGGTGCTCTTGCCCTGGTTGCCGTAAATCGCCCCTCCCGTCGAGGCGTAATAGCAGCGGGAGATCCCCGCCTCGACAGAGGCTTCGAGAAGCTGGATGGTCGGGGCGATGTTCATCGAGACGTCCAGCGAGGGGTCGGAATCCGCCGTGGCCGGACTGGTCGCGGAAAGGAAATGGAACACGACGTCCTGCCCATCGACCGCGGCCCGGATGTCCGATCGATTCTGAAAATCACCGACGATCCTGCGGACGTCCCTGGCCGTGTAGGTCGGGAACTCCGAACTGAACCGGTCGAATGCGGTGACGACGTGGCCGGCCGCCGACAGGGCGTCGACCAGATGCGACCCCAGGAAGCCGTTCGCGCCGATCACGACCGCCTTAACCACGCATCGCCTTTTCAAAGGCGTCCGTAAACTGGGTCCCGGAATCCTCCCAGTCGATCTTCGCGACGGACGCCGACATCGCAATCGAGCGCTCAACGGCATCCTTGCGGCGCAATACCTCCGCCATCCGTTGCGCGATCCGTTTTGGCGACAGCGGCACGTATTCGATGTTCGGGTTGTCGGATACCAGCCGGTTGTTGGGTGCATCGTTCACCACCGGCGCCACCCCGCTGGATATCAGCTCGAGCGGGAGGAGCGACATGTTCGACAGCGAAAGCACGAGTCCCACGCCGCATCGGTTGTAGACCTCATTGAGCTGCGAGATCTCGAGACTTGCAAGGTTGGTGTGGGGGAACGGAATCTCCCAGTTCGAGACATCCCACCCGGCCAGGTTAATGACGACATCGGGCTCCAGCCGCGCGAATTCCCCGAGGACGAGAAGGCCGAACTCGAAGGCCCGTCGCGAGGTGACCGGCCGGGCATAGAAGAACACCTCGTGTCGCGGGCCAAAGTTCGTCACGTGGTACCGACTCTTGTCGACGGCGAAGTCGAAATGATCCATGTGCATTCCGTAGTCGTCATGCAACTTCTTCGCCAGCCAACCACCGGCCGAGATGCCATGGAACCCGAAACGGTAAGTGTTCCCGGCGAGAAGCGACTCGCTTCCCAGTGGATAGAAACTTGCCTCGAAATCCTGGATGAAATAAAAGCGGCGAGCTTCGGTCCGGTCGAGGAAGACCGGATAGGCCGTTTCCCAGCCCGTAGCGAATATCGCCTGGGTGGAAGGGTCCACCCCCGCGTCCCGGTCGTAGATCCTGATCTCCGCGGACACTTGGGCATAGGCGTCAGTCTGGGCGAGCATCGCGCGCAGATCCGAAAGCTCCGGCGTCCCGGCCGTGTGGTAAAGGTAGATCGTGCACCGGTGACCGGCACGTTCTGCGAAGTCGATGAAGCGGAACAGGTTCTGATGCCCACCGCTCTCCCTACCGGGGGGTGACATCAGCCAGGCGATCTCTACACTGCCCGAATCGACGGTCGGAGGAGTCCGATGGTGTGCCGGTATCACCGTCCAGTCCACTGCGACGGCGTCCCGCGCATCGACGAGCATGGAGATCCGTTGGGTAAGTAAGCCGCTCTGGATCTTGCGCGCGGCCCGAAGCGAAACGGCGCCGATGCCGTCACTGCGAAGGATGCGAATCGACCTCTGGACGCCCCGATTCACCTTGACGACGAGGCTTCGCGGCCCCTCTCGTCGGAGGATGTCGAATCCACGCTGGATCGGGTTCACCGGGCAGTCCCGAGGATGGGGAGAAAGTGGGCGGCACATTGCAGCGCAGGGTGGGTCATTGTCAGATACCTGTTTCGGTCTACTGCTTGAGCAGGCTCGACAGGTAGCCGCCGTAGCCGCTTTTCGCCAGGGTGGCCGCCAGCTCCAATAGCTTTGCGTCGTCGATCCATCCGGCCCTCCACGCGATCTCCTCGATACAGCCGATCTTGAAGCCCTGTCGATCTTCGATTACTCGAACGTACTCCGACGCTTGCATCATCGAGTCGATCGTGCCCGTGTCCAACCAGGCCGTACCCCGGTCGAGCACCTGGACGCTCAGTTCGCCGTCTTTCAGATACCGCTCGTTCACCGTGCTGATTTCGAGTTCGCCGCGCTCGCTCGGGGTGATCGACTTCGCGATCTCGATAACCCGATTGTCATAGAAGTAGAGTCCGGGAACAGCATAAGAGCTCTTCGGCACCGCCGGCTTCTCCTCGATCGATAGTGCGGTGAAGTCGTCATCGAATTCCACCACACCATAGGAGGTGGGGTTGCTCACTTGGTAGGCAAAGATCCTCGCGCCTTCGATCGTGTTGTTGACGCTCAGGGATGCCCCGAGGCCCGCACCGTGGAAGATATTGTCTCCGAGGACGAGCGCCACGCTCTCGCCGCCGATGAAGTCCTCCCCGATCAAAAATGCCTGTGCGAGCCCTTCCGGCCGCTCCTGGATCGCGTACTCGATCCTGATCCCGAGGTCGCTTCCGTCTCCCAGCAGAGCCCGGAACTGCTCGTTGTACTCCGGAGTGGTGATGATGAGCACTTCGCGGATGCCGGCCATCATCAGGGTCGACAGGGGGTAGTAGACCATCGGCTTGTCGTAGATGGGCATGAGCTGCTTCGAAATGCCCTTGGTGATCGGCCACAGCCGGGTGCCGGAACCTCCGGCGAGGATGATTCCGCGCATCAGCTGGTCCTCTCATCGAGTTCGCGATACCAGGCGAGGACGTTTTCATAGCGAGGAAGCAGGCCAGCGGCATCGGCGTCGGCGAGCGTCGGCGCCTCGAGGTCCTTCGGCGACAGGATCAGCTCTTCCTCGCCGAGCGGGAAGGTCAAGGCGATGGTCGAATCCAGCGGGTTTACGCCGTGTTCGTGGTCGGCGTTGTAGGTGTCGGAGACGAGATAGGTCACTGTCGAGTCGTCCTCGAGGGCGACGAAGGCATGACCGAGTCCCTCGCCGATGTAGATGGCCCGGCGATCAACAGTGTCGAGCACGACAGAGTCCCACGTGCCATAGGTTGGAGAGTCGACGCGGAGGTCGATGACGTAGTCCACGACTGCGCCGCGAACCGCGGTTACATACTTCGCCTGGCCCCGGGGAACATCCGCGAAATGGATGCCTCGGATGACGCCCCTGTGCGACACCGAGGTGTTCGCCTGCCGCAGGTCGAGGGGGTGTCCAACCGCTTTTTCCAGCAGGTCGAAGCGGTACCACTCGAGGAAAATCCCTCTGTCGTCAGCGCGTTGAATCGGGGTGATCTCATACGATCCAGGCACGGCGAGTTCACGAATTTGCACGAACTGATACTAAGGCACCCCACGTTCGACCTCCTGAGTGGGCAACTCGTGTCAAGTAACATTGGCAAACCATGTCTGCTGGCCCGTCGTACACCCCCGCCGTGGGAGTGGTGACCGTGAGCTACGGATCCGCGGAGGTCCTTGATCAGTTCCTCGCTTCGGTGGCCGGTGCGACTTCGGGTGCAGTGGCCATGGTCGTCGCCGACAACAAGGCACCAGACCGCGAAGCGGAGCGCATCGCCGACCGGGCCGGAGCACACTACCTGCCCCTCCCCCGAAATGGCGGATACGGAGCAGGAATGAACTCCGCCGTCGCGGTGCTGCCCGCGGAGGTCGAGTGGGTGCTGATCAGCAATCCCGATGTGAGTCTGGGTGCGGGCGCCATCGACGCCCTCCTCGCGTGTGCGGTGTCCGATCCGACCATCGGTGCCGTCGGGCCGGCGATCATAACCGACAACGTCGTGTACCCATCCGCACGTTCGATCCCGTCCCTGCGGACCGGGGTCGGGCATGCGCTGTTCGCAAACATCTGGGTTGCCAATCCTTGGACGCGGTCCTATCGGCGGGACTCGGAGTCCGAACCGGTACGCCGAGAAGCGGGCTGGCTGTCTGGGGCATGCTTGCTCGTGCGCCGCTCCGCGTTTGTGAAGCTGGGCGGCTTCGACGCCAAATACTTCATGTACTTCGAGGATGTCGACCTCGGCTATCGGCTGGGAAACGAGGGTCTCAAGAACATCTACGAGCCGGCCGCGACAGTCGTCCATTTGGGGGCCCACTCCACTGACGCAGATTCGGCGCGGATGATCGAAGCTCACCACCAGAGCGCGCGTCGATTCCTGAGCCGGAAGTATGCGGGATGGCACCTGTGGCCCGTGCGGGTAATTCTCACGGTCGGGCTCTCCATCCGCTCCGCGACTCTCCGACGCCGTGCCACCCATCACTAGCATCATCCAGACTGTGCCAAGGAGGCATCCACTCCCATGAAAATACTCGTCACCGGCGGCGCCGGTTTCATCGGCTCGAACTTCGTTCGCCGCACCCTTGAAGACGCCTACGCCGGGCTCGAAG
>Ga0123339_10000632_pt1 | contig 26514 bp, 27 predicted proteins | sample lystaG_FD_89956 | JGI IMG/M metagenome (GOLD analysis project Ga0123339, IMG submission 89956) | Glacier valley bacterial and archeal communities from Borup Fiord, Nunavut, Canada, to study Microbial Dark Matter (Phase II) -... | ecosystem: Environmental > Aquatic > Freshwater > Ice > Glacier ...
ATTGGTCAGATTGTTGCCGATATGGCCGATAAGGTTGTCGGAATTGAAATCATTGAAGAAGCGGTCATTGCAGCCAATGAAAATGCTGCAACCAATGGACTTGATCATGTTCATTTCTTAGCTGGGGATGTCAAGGACATCATCAAGACTCTTGAAGGATCTCCGGACCTCATCATTCTGGATCCACCAAGAAGCGGCGTGCACCCTAAGGCACTGGAATATGTCAAGGATTTTGGTGCGAAGGAAATCATCTATGTTTCCTGCAATCCGAAAACTTTAGTTATCGATCTAAATTACTTAGCCCTGAATGGTTATAAGGTCATCCAAACGAAAATACTCGATCTTTTTCCTAATACGCCACACGTGGAGACTGTCGTACTGCTGGAAAGAAAATAGATTGAGATAACCCTGTAAATTAGCTATAGGAGCTGTTTCCAGGGTTTGTTCTATTTGGCTATAAATTATAGATTCAGGTATATAACTATGTTTATTGTTACAAGGGGGTTTTTGGAATTAGATGTATTGTTTTATGGGGGTATGGGTTTTGATAAATAATTAAACCATTTATCAAATGAGACAACCTTACCTCAAACTAGATTATTTTTAACTGATTTTTATGTATATGTTTAAACTAGCATAAAGGGATTTATAGTATTGTACATGTTTTGGGACTGGTATAATGATAAGATTCTTTTTGAGTGATATAATATAATGGATGTTACTAAACCAAAGAAAACCAAGGAGGAATTATAATTGGCGATTACAGCACAAATGGAAAATAAATTATGGGAAATGGCAGATAAACTGAGAGGAAATATATCAGCATCGGATTATAAAGATGTCGTCTTAGGACTCATATTTTTAAAATATATTTCGGACAGTTTTGAAGAAAAATACAATGAACTTATCTCCGATGGTGAAGGATTTGAAGAAGATCGAGATGCATACGTTGAAGACAATGTTTTCTTTGTTCCAGTAACTGCAAGGTGGGGATATATCAAAAATAATGCTAAGCAGAATACAATTGGACAAATCATCGATGATGCCATGATAGCTATTGAGAAAGAAAATGCTCACCTTAAAGGTGTACTTCCAAAAAACTACGCAAGGCAAGAGCTGGACAAGACAAAACTTGGTGAACTTGTGGACTTGTTTTCTTTCAATATGGGTAGTAAGAAAGCCAAAGCACAGGATGTACTTGGTAGTGTTTATATGTACTTCCTTGGTAAATTTGGATCTACAGACGGTGAGTTCTATACGCCAGAGACCATAGTAAAATTGCTTGTAGGGATGATTGAGCCGTATGAAGGGAGAGTATATGACCCATGCTGTGGATCAGGTGGGATGTTTGTACAATCTGCAAAGTTCATAGAAGAGCATCAGGGGAGAAAGGATAACATCCATATTTTTGGCCAGGAATTCAATTCGAATACTTGGAAACTAGCAAAGATGAATTTAGCAATCAGAGGGCTAGACGGTAACCTTGGAGAGCGTGATGCTGATACATTTGGAAATGACCTGCATAAGAATCTTAGGGCAGATTATGTTCTGGCAAATCCCCCATTTAATATAAGTGATTATACGCTCATTCAAGACGATCCTCGTTGGAAGTATGGGATACCACCACAGAATAATGCTAACTATGCATGGATTGAGCATATGATTAGTAAATTATCTCCAAAAGGAATCGCTGGTTTTGTCTTGGCTAATGGATCCATGAGTACATCAACCAAAGCAGAGGCTGAAATTAGAAAAAATATCGTGGAAGCTGGATTAGTGGACTGCATTGTAACCATGCCACCTAATCTTTTTTATACAGTTACGATTCCAGTTTGCTTGTGGTTTATCTCTAAAAAAAAGGATAACAGAAAGAACAAAATTCTCTTTATAGATGCGCGTAAGTTGGGATACATGGAAACCAGGAAGCATAGAGTAATGACCGACGACGAAATCAAGCAAATTTATGATACATATCATAACTGGCGTAATGGCAAAGATGAATATGAAGACGTCCAGGGCTTTTGTAAGTCTGCTAACATTGAAGAGGTAATAGGTCATGAATACATATTGACTCCAGGTAGGTATGTAGGAATTGAAGAGGTGGCGGACGATGGAGAACCATTTGATGAAAAGATGACAAGGCTTACTGAAGAACTTGCAGAGATGTTCATCAAATCACATCATCTTGAGGAGGAAATTAAGCAACGATTGGGGGCAATCGGATATGAGTTCTAAAGACTGGAAGGTGGCTTCATTGAATGATTTATGTGAATATATTTCAAGAGGTGTAACTCCAGTGTATTCAGATTGTAATGGAGTGGATATATTAAATCAAAAGTGTATAAGAGATAATCGAGTTTCATTTAAACAGGCAAGACTAACAAATCCAAATATGAAAAACATTCCCGAGGCTAAATATCTGCAAATAAATGATATTCTAGTCAATTCAACAGGTGTCGGTACGTTAGGTAGAGTAGCTCAAATAAAGGTAATTGATAGGAAAACAACCGTTGATTCTCACGTAACAATAGTGAGAGCTAGTAATAGTGTGAATGCAAGATTTCTTGGATACAATCTGTATATGCAGCAGCCTAGTATTGAGGCATTAGCTGAGGGCTCAACCGGTCAGACAGAACTATCAAGATTAAGATTAGCAGAAACGATAAAGGTATTATTACCTACTCCGAGAGAACAACAATTAATTGCAGAAACTATTTCATGTTTAGATGACAAAATTGATGTAAATAGAAAGATAAATGATAATTTAGAGCAGCAAGTTCAGGCGATTTTCAAATCCTGGTTTTTAGATTTTGAACCTTTTCAAAAAGAAAATTCGGAAAATCTTCCATCAGGCTGGATGTTCTATATGTTAGGAGATGTTACAGAAATGAGTGCTGGTGGAGATAAGCCACTAGTATTTTCAAAAACACCTACTGAAATCTGTCAAATACCGATATACTCCAATGGAATAAATAATTATGGTCTTTTTGGATATACAGATACTGCGAAAATAACTTCTGAAAGTGTCACCGTATCTGCAAGAGGTACTATTGGTTTTACTTGTTTAAGAGAAACGCCTTATGTTCCTATCGTTCGTCTAGTTTCGATAATTCCTAATGATGATTTTTTATCTAGTAAATACTTATACATTTGGTTGAAAAATTCAAATATTAGTGGCACTGGAACTACACAGCAACAGCTTACAGTACCTGACTTTAAAAGAACGAATATACTAATCCCTATATTTGATGTGATGGAACAATTCACATCAATTGTTAATCCTCTATTTACTAGAATCACGGCTAATAGAAATGAAATCGACAAGCTTGCAGAACTTCGTGACACAATGATTCCTAAGTTAATGTCCGGTGAAATCGATATGTAAGCAATAAGATTCTAAGCCGCTAAATTATCATTTATCCGAGTATTGTTCAAACCGATAACCATAATCCCAACTAAATTTGTTTTGTAATTATTAATGTCTCGAGAACATAGTAATATTCGATAAAAGGGGTGCCGTATATGAAAAGTAATCCTTTCTGCGAGTCTCATTTAGAAGAAGCCACGCTTGAGTGGTTTCAAGAATTAGGATACGATATTATTTTTGGACCTGATATAGCGCCAGATGGTTCATATCCTGAACGTAAAGACTATAGCGAAATCATCCTAACTGATAGGCTTAGAGATTCATTGATAAAGATTAATCCAATGCTCCCTGAGTATGCCATAGATGAGGCCGTACGAGAGGTACTTATCCCAAAGAATCCAAGTCTAATCATGAACAATAAATCCTTTCAAAAGATGATGACCAATGGAATAGATGTCCAGGTCAAGAAGAGGGATTCCAGTTATAAGACAGAAAAAGCTTATGTGTTTGATTTTAATAATACCCTCAACAACAGCTTCATTGCAGTAAATCAGTTTACCATTATTGAACATGGCATCGAAAAAAGACCCGATGTCATTATATTTATTAATGGTATTCCACTTGTCGTCATTGAATTAAAGAGTGCGAGCTCTGAAACAGTTAGCATTTCGGATGCATTCAATCAGCTCCAGACCTATAAGATCAAGATCCCATCGCTCTTTACCTATAATTCATTTATGGTCATTAGTGACGGTATCAATGCCAAAGCAGGAACACTTACTTCAGACGAAGAAAGATTTATGTCCTGGCGCACAATTGATGGTATGGATGTAGCTTCCCATGCTATTCCTCAACTCGAGGTCCTGATTAAAGGAATGTTCCAAATGGAACGCTTCCTGGATATTATTAACCACTTTGTGCTCTTTCAAAGCAATGGTTCTGACTTCACAAAAATCCTTGCAGGATATCATCAGTATCATGCAGTCAATAAGGCTGTAGAAAGTACGCAAAGAGCTACTAATGAAAAGGGAGATAGACGTATCGGTGTCATCTGGCATACTCAAGGTAGCGGAAAGAGCCTGTCTATGGTCTTCTATGCAGGAAAGCTCGTCATCAACAAAGAACTGGAGAATCCCACAATTGTCGTGATAACAGATAGAAATGATCTGGATGATCAACTATATGGAACCTTTTTAAAAAGTGAAGATATTATAAGAAGCAAACCAGTTCAGGCTGAAGACCGGATCCATCTCAGAGATCTTCTGAATAATCGTACCAGTGGAGGCGTTATTTTCACCACCATTCAAAAATTCTCGCCCCCTGAATTAACTGAAGAAAACATGTCTAAAAGCGAAACTAATGTTCCTAATTGGAGAGGCTATATCGGAGACGAAATTGTGCTAACAAACCGCAAGAATGTCATTGTTATAGCGGATGAAGCGCATCGAAGTCAGTATGGATTTGGAGCACAAGTCATAACAGCAAATAATCTTGCTGAAACAAAATTCGGATATGCAAGGTACATGCATGACAGCTTACCAAATGCTTCATATATCGGATTCACAGGGACACCGGTGGAACTTACGGATAAAAACACCCGAGCAGTATTTGGAGATTATATCGATGTTTATGATATGACTAGAGCTGTAGAGGATGGTACTACAGTTAAAATCTTCTATGAAAGCAGAATTGCGAAACTGGAGATCCCTGAAAATCTAAAGCCTAGGATTGATCCGGAGTATGATGAAATTACGGAGAAGCAGGAGCTTACACAGAAGGAACAGCTAAAAAGTAAATGGGCACGACTAGAAGCTGTCGTAGGAACCCATGAGCGAATCAAGCAGATTGCTAAGGATATCGTTGCCCATTTTGAAAAACGTGAACAAGCGCAAGAGTACGAAGGTGGTAAAGCTATGATCGTGGCAATGAGCAGAAGGATTGCGATCGAAATCTATAAGGAAATTGTAGTGCTTCGTCCAGACTGGCATAGCGATGATCTTATGAAGGGGAAAATCAAGATCGTCATGACAGGAAGTTCATCCGATTCTTTAGATTGGCAACCTTTTATTGGGACCAAGTTTAATCGGGAAACACTAGGGGCAAGGATGAAGGACAGAAAAGATGAGCTTAAACTTGTGATTGTAAGAGATATGTGGCTAACTGGATTTGATGTGCCAAGTCTCCATACCATGTATATTGATAAGCCGATGAGCGGTCATAACCTCATGCAGGCAATTGCTCGAGTAAACCGTGTATTTAAGGAGAAACAGGGTGGCCTCATTGTGGACTACATCGGAATTGCTGAGAATCTTAAAGAAGCGTTGGCCCAATATACAAAGCAGGATCAAGAGACAGCTGGAGTAGATACAGAGCAGGCAGCTCAGGTATTGCTTGAAAAATATGACTTGATTAGAGAGCTTCTACACGGTCACAATTATCAAAAGTTCTTTACAGGAAAAGCCAGCGAGAAGATGCAGGCAATCATTGAGACTATGGATTACATCTTGGGGTTGAGTAAGGAAAGGAAAGATGACTACATCAAGCTTGTCACAGAACTGAGCCAGGCTTATTCCTTATGCTCTACAACAGATTCTGCGCTCAGGCTCAATGAAGAAGTAGGATTCCATAAAGCAGTCAAAGCAAGTATCATGAAAATTATGATCGATGACAATAGAAAGAAAACGACAGCACAGCTGGACAACGAGATTAATCAACTGATTTCCAAATCTATTTCTTCGAATGAAGTTGTAGATATCCTAAGCTCAGTGGGTCTCTCAAAACCTAACATCGCTATCCTTTCTGATGAATTCCTAGAGGAAATAAAGGGTATGAAGCAGAAGAACTTAGCTTTACAGCTACTTAATAGACTTATTGCGGGTGGAATCCGGATGTATTCTAGAACAAACCTTGTACAGGCAAAAAAGTTTTCTGAAATGCTGGATGCTTCCATTCGTAAGTATATGAGTCGAACAATTGAAACAACCCAGGTGATCATGGAACTAATCGAACTGGCGAAGAAGATCACAGAAGCTGAAAAGCGGGGAGAGAGTACTGGGCTAACTTCAGATGAACTGGCTTTTTATGATGCGCTTGCTGATAATGAATCTGCGCGTGAGATTATGGGTGATGATATTCTAAAGCAAATTGCTAGGGAACTGACCCTATCTATTCGGAATAATTTGAGTGTAGACTGGGCAATTCGAGATAGTGTCCAGGCGAAAATGAAAATGATTATAAAGAGGCTTCTCAAGAAATATGGATACCCACCGGATAAAACGGAAGCTGCAGTGACTGTAATTATGGAACAATCTATATTGATGTGTGAGAAGGAAAGTGCTTAGTAAAGAACATCATGATAAATTGCTTATTTTTCTAAAACTAGATGACTCGTTTCGTCTTTGTTTGGAAATTTTAATAATGAGTATTGGAGGGGTCTTCATTGTCGGATATAAAGCTGTTTTCTACTGAAGTAGGTGTAACAGAACTACCATCATCATCAGTTGTACTTGAAAAAGACTTGCAAATTTTAATCGAACAAAATATGGCGACATTTTTTGGAGTTACATTTCTAAAAAGTGAATATCCAATCACAAATGGAAGAATTGATAGTCTAGGAATTGATGAGAATTATTGTCCTGTAATTTTTGAATATAAAAGGAGTCTTAATGAAAATGTAATAAACCAAGGATTATTCTATTTAGATTGGCTACTGGATCACAAGGCAGATTTCAAGCTTAGTGTCATGGAAAAATTAGGTAAGGAAGTAGCTGATAAGATTGATTGGACAATTCCATGTGTTATTTGTATTGCATCGGATTTCACTAAGTTTGACGAACATGCTGTTAACCAAATGCAGAGAAATATTAAACTTGTGCGATATAGAAAATTCGGAAATAATTTAATACTATTTGAACATATAAATGCGCCTACTTTGAAAGCAATAACTGAAGTGTCCGATTCTGGTGGAAATGGCAAGAACACAAGTCAGAATTCATTTCTAAAACAATACGATGGTGCACAGTACGAACTTAGGAAGATCTATGATTCAATAAGAAATTATATAATGTCACTTGGTGACGATATTTCTGAAAATCAGTTAAAGTTCTATGTTGCTTTCAAAAAAATTAAAAATATTGTTTGTGTTGAAATATACAAGAAAAAGATATTACTTTATCTGAAGTTAAATCCGGATGATGTAGAAATGGTCGAATTTTTCTCGAGAGATATGAGAAATATTGGGCATTACGGAACTGGAGATGTGCAAATAATAGTTAATAATGTTGAGGACTTTGAGCGGGCTAAAGCATATATTGATAAAGCATACCATCAAAATTAATGTGAAACTGAATAGACCAAACGAAGGCTTCCACTTTGAGAACAAACATTCTATAATATATCTCAAGAAGGGGTGAATATTATGGAATCGAAATTCTTGGAAGTGGAAGTCTTGTCCTAAAGTAAACCGGGACAACCACCAAGACCTGTCTCGTTCAGGTTCATGATGGGTGAAGAAATGTTCAAGGGTAAAGTACTCAAGGTGAAAGATATGAAACTGGATAATCGAATGGGAAATAAAATATTTGAGTATTTGTGTGATGCGGTGATCGAAGGAAATGGAAGTACAGTCAAGATTGGCTATGAGAAGGACAGTATGAAGTGGTATTTAAAAAACCTGTAAATAATTGATGAGTCATCTAGCTTAAAGATGGCTCTTTTATTTTTACCTAAATTTTTGTAAATATTAAAATATATATTAAAATACACCATTTACAGAACAGTAGTTCTGTTTTATAATGAGCATACGGAATAGGCTACAGGAATGTGCGGAAAATGAAGGAGAGGTATGGTATGAACGAAACAGTGAAGTGCCCCAGCTGCAAACGGCGGCTGTTTGATAAATTAGATGATACTAGTGGTGTGATTGAAATTAAGTGTCCCAATTGTAAAACAGTGCTTAAAATAAAATTAGAACGAGGAATTGAAAAGAAATTATATAAATCTATACCGAGCAAAGGATCCGATTAAACTATCGAGTTTGATCTGAGTTACCAAATCGCCGGATAGCTACTTTAATGCAAAGTGGTTATCCGGCGATTTTTTATTTTGAAAATTTTTAAAGAAACATTTTTAACTATGAAATGAACTTGCATAGTTAACTTTTATTCTTAATACACAGAGCAAAAGAAAGGAGGTGAGAAAGCGATGAGACCAAATGAAAGGCGCATGGAGATCATGAAGACTTTAAATTTCAGAAGACATGAAACCATGAGCAATCTGGCATTTGAGTTTGGTGTCAGCATTAGAACCATTGTGAATGACATAGACTACTTATCGCTTTCTTACCCGCTGGAGACCATGTGTGGACGATATGGTGGAGGAATTCAGGTATTAGAAGGGTTTCATATGGACCAGAAATACCTGAAGTCAAATCAGAAGGAGCTTCTTGAAAGACTAGGTGCACAGCTTTTAGGATCAGATCTTCTCGTCATGCAATCCATCATGAAGGACTTTGCTCTCACAAAATAAGTGAAAGGATGAAAGGATATGAAGAAAGTATTTGTCTGTTCTCCCTATCGTGGAGACATTGAAAAGAACAAGAAACGAGCAGTGATCGCTGCAAGAATTCTCACTGAATACGGATATATGCCGGTGGTACCACATCTGTACTTTCCACAGTTCTTCAATGATAAGAATGAAGTAGAAAGAGCGAGGGCCATTGATCTGGGAATCGAGCTTCTCAAAGAATGTCAGCTCATGTGGATCCTTGGACCGACCATCACCGAAGGAATGCAGCAGGAGATAGAGGAAGCAAAGAGTCTTCTCATACCTGCTGAAATGTACGACGAAGACTATGTTCCCATTAAAGCAAGAAACATGTTCATTGATCAACGAATTGATGATCGGACAAGAAGTAGCTTAAAAGGCTTAAAACTCAAGTAGGAGGGATTAGGAATGAATGAAACATATCTAAATTTAGCAGAAGGGTTCGAAAAAGTGGCAGCCGGGTTAAGAGACCTAGCCAAATCAAGTAATACCATTGCTGCAAAAAAAGTTGTGGAGGAGGTTCTCAAAGAAGAAGTGAAGGAAGAACCAACAGTAAATATTGAGAACGTCAGAGCAGTGTTGGCTGATAAGAGCAGAAACGGAAAGACAAAAGACGTAAAGGCACTACTCATGAAATATGATGCTGGAAAGCTCTCAGATGTTAAACAAGAAGACTACAGGAGACTTCTGTCAGATGCCGAGGTTCTTTAATGGGGACTCATGCAAGGTTCTCCCCATCATCAGCGAGTAGGAGAATACACTGTCCACCATCGCTCATCCTCGAAGAACAGTTTAACGATGAAGAGTCTATCTTTGCGGCAGAAGGATCCGCAGGTCACGAGTTGGCAGAGCATCTCATCAAAAAGTACCTCAAGCTTAGAACCAAGCGACCGGTATCCGAATGGTACACTGATGAACTCCTCGAGGCTGTAGAGTCCTATGTGTCTTATGTTACTGGTGAGATTGAAGAGGCAAAGAGAAGCTGCAAGGCTCCGATCATGATGGTGGAACACAGAGTGGATGCATCGGAGTATGTAGAGGAGTGTTTTGGAACAGCAGACATGGTAATCATCACTGAGAACCTGGTTCATATCATAGACCTCAAACTGGGAAGGGGTGTAGAAGTTTCTGCAGAAGAAAACCCGCAGCTGATGATCTACGGATTAGGCGTTCTTTCTATGGCGGAACTACTCTACGACATCGAGGAGGTAAGACTCACTATCTTTCAGCCAAGGCTCAACAATATGAGCTCCTGGGACATTGATCCAAAGATGCTCAAGAAGTGGGGAGAGGAAGTCTTGAAGCCAAGAGGAGCTATGGCACTAATGGGAGCTGGAGAGTTTTCTTCAGGTAGCTGGTGTCGGTTTTGTAAGGCAAGAAAACAGTGTAGAAAGAGAGCAGAAGGTTTCCTGGAGCTGGCCAAGATGGAGTTTAAAGAACCATCACTATTGTCCGATGCGGAGATTGCAGAGATTCTAAGTGTCGCAGATGATCTTTCCAAGTGGGCATCGGACCTATACGGCTATGCTCAAGAAGAAGCCATCCTCAGAGGGAAAAGCTTTCAGGGATTCAAGCTGGTGGAAGGGAGAAGTATCCGCAAGTACTCCAGTGATGAAGATGTGGAAGAAACCGCAAAGAAGGCTGGTTATGAGGACATTTATAAAAAGACCCTGGTTCCCATCACAGAAATGGAGAGGCTCATGGGTAAGAGCGAATTTAAGAGGATCTTGGGACATCTGGTTTATAAACCGGATGGCAAAATCACATTAGTACCCGAATCAGATAAACGAGAAGAACTTATTAATACATCCGCACAGACGGAATTTCAGGAGGAATAGAAAATGAAAAACAATACAGTAGCAACAAAAGTCATAGTCCCATGCAGGTTATCTTATCTACATTGTTGGGAGCCAGATTCAGTAAATGGCGGTGATCTCAAGTACAGCGTATCAGCGATCATACCAAAGTCAGATACCAAGACGGTAGAAGCAGTGAAAGCTGCAATCGAGCTGGCCAAGAAGGAATCAGCATCCAAGTGGGGAGGAAAGATTCCAGCTAACCTGAAGGCTCCCTTAAGAGATGGGGATGCTGAAAGACCGGAGGATGAATCCTATAAGAACTGCTATTTTTTCAATGCAAACAGCCGTGTCGCTCCACAGGTAGTGGATGCTAAAGTGCAGCCTATACTGGACAAATCGGAAGTTTACTCCGGATGTTACGGAAGGATCAGTGTGACCTTCTATGGTTACAACAGTACAGGAAATAGAGGTATCGCAGCTGGCCTTGGAAACATTCAGAAACTGAAGGATGGAGAGCCCTTAGGTGGAAGGGTTGATGCAACAGATGAATTTGTATCTGCAGAAGAAAGCGGTTTCCTGGATTAATGATTTGACGGGCAGTGGATTAGTCTGCTGCCCTTTTTTATCAAATTAGAGGAGGTGAGAACTATAGAAAAAAATAATAGAACGCTATTAGCCTTGGATATTGAGACATATTCTGATGTAGATCTCACGAGATCCGGAGTGTATGCATATGCGGACAGTCCAGCTTTTGAGATATTGCTGGTAGCTTATGCCTTCGATGACGATGAAGTACACATTGCAGATCTGGCATCAGGTGAAGAGCTGCCAAATCAAATCATAAAAGCCATCCTAGATCCTTCCATCATCAAGACTGCATTCAATGCAGCTTTTGAAAGAGTGTGTTTATCCAAACATTTGAATCAGATGCTGACTCCAAAATCCTGGCAGTGTACAGCAGTACAAGCAGCCATGTTGGCATTACCTCTATCACTTGATGGAGTAGGAAAGGTCTTGGATATTAAGAGGAAGAAGCTAAAAGAAGGTATGGACCTTATCCGCTACTTTTCCATACCATGTAAGCCAACCAAAACAAATGGAGAGAGAACTAGAATCCTTCCGGAGCATGATCCGGTGAAGTGGCAAAGGTACAAAAAATATTGCATAAGAGACGTGGAAGCAGAAAGAGAAATCAGAGAGAAACTTCATAACTTTCCGATTCCAGTGCAAGAACAGATCAACTATGAGCTGGATCAGGAGATCAACGATCGAGGAGTAGAAGTGGATCTTCAATTAGTGAAAAATGCTGTGGAGCTGGACAGCATGTATAAAGATAAAATCACTGAAGAAGCCTATGAGATCACTGGGCTAGAAAATCCAAATTCAGTGGCTCAGGTGAAAAGGTGGCTGGAAGATAAGGGAGTAGAGATAGAAAGCCTCAACAAGAAAACGGTGAAGGAGCTTCTATTAGAATCAGATGGTGAAGTACATGAGATGCTGAAGCTCAGGCAGGAAATGGCCAGGACATCAGTGAAGAAATATGAAGCCATAGAACGTTCAGTAAATCAGGATGGAAGAGTGAGGGGAATGTTTAAGTTCTACGGAGCAAATAGAACCGGTAGATTCTCAGGAAAGAACATCCAGCTCCACAACCTTCCACAAAACCACCTGCCTGACCTAGACTTGGCCAGAACATTAGTGAAAGAAGGAAGATTTCAAGATGTGGAGCTTCTTTACGATTCGGTACCAGGAGTTTTGTCGGAGCTCATCAGAACAGCATTTATTCCAAAGAAAGGAACCCGGTTCATCGTGGCAGATTTCTCTGCCATCGAAGCTAGGGTGCTGGCATGGCTGTCTGGAGAAAACTGGAGACTCGATGTTTTCAAAAGCCATGGAAAGATCTATGAGGCTTCAGCATCAGCCATGTTTAAAGTTCCTCTGGAAGAAATCGGTAAAGGATCTCCTTTAAGGCAGAAAGGAAAGATCGCAGAGTTAGCTCTTGGTTATGGTGGCGCTACAGGAGCGCTTAAGGCCATGGGTGCCCTTGAGATGGGGCTGAAGGAACAAGAACTCCCTGAGCTAGTAAAGCAGTGGAGAGCAGCCAATCCGCACATTACAAAGTTCTGGTGGGAAGTGGATGCTGCAGCTCTAAAAGCTGTAAAAGAAAAAACAACAGTGCAAGTTTGGGATATTGAATTTCAATATCGATCGGGAATATTATTCGTCACTTTACCCTCAGGGAGAAAACTATCCTACATCAAACCGAGATTGGAAACTAACAAGTTCGGTAGAGATGGACTCACTTATGAAGGCATAGGGGAAAACAGAAAGTGGACCAGGATCGATACCTATGGTCCGAAGCTGGTGGAGAACATAGTCCAGGCTGCAAGTCGAGATCTTCTCACTGAAGCTATGCTCAGACTGAAAAACAATGGATTTGACATTGTAATGCATGTGCATGATGAAATTGTTCTGGAAGTGGAAGAATGTAAGTCCAGCGTCGAAGAGATATGCGATCTTATGGCCATGAATCCTGACTGGTCAGAAGGACTGCCTTTGAGAGCAGATGGCTATGAGTGCAGCTATTATAAAAAAGATTAAAAGGAAGGAGGAAGAGAATATGGGAATCAGTAAATATAACGCTGAAAGATACTACGATCCTATAGCCTATGAAGGATTAACTAAAGTGCTGGAAAGCGATAAACAATTCAGAATCAATTATCAGACAGGATATATGGAAATCAATTTGGACTGTTTCTTTCCCTGTACAGTGCGGGAAGCAAGAAAGGTCTTTGGGATCATTCACAAGTACTCATCGGAGATTGAGATAGAAAGACTGTCAGCATTTTTGAAGGACAAGGAAAAATACTGTTATAGAAGAATGAAGCTCTATGCGGAAAAAGCAGTGGAGCTGCCGACGTCATCAAGAGAGTATCGAGAAATGATGGGAAAATTCAAGGAAGCCAGAACAATACATCAGAGAATGAAAAGAAACATTGAAATCTTTCAGGAAGGGAGAGAATAAATTTGAAAATAAAACTATATACAGGAAACTCCCGAATGGAGAAGAACTGGAACTTTACAGAAATGGAGCTGGAGGACTTCAGGGATAGAATCTCAAAGACCATCCGGACCTCTGAAACCATGGACCAGTATCGAAAGCTCAGTAAAGCCAAGCAGGATGACATTAAAGACGTGGGAGGTTTTGTGCTAGGAACGCTCAAGGATGGGTTAAGAAGAAAGGATCACGTATTGACTCGGTCAGGATTGACCCTTGATATGGACTACGCAGAACCTGATTCAATAGAGCAGCTGGAGATGCTGTTCTCAAATCTATGCTACATCTACTCCACACATAAACACACATCGGAAAGGCCAAGACTCAGGCTGATCATCCCGCTGAAAAGAGAAGTATCGCCGGATGAATATACAGCCATAGCCAGAAAAGTGGCTGAGGACATAGGTATAGAGCTGTTTGATGATACAACCTACGAACCAAGCAGACTCATGTACTGGCCATCCACACCTCATGATGGTGAATTTATCTTCAAGGAGCTGGAAGGAGAACTACTGGATCCGGATGAAGTCCTGGTGAAATATAAAGACTGGAAAGATTCATCAAGGTGGCCGGTATCGAAAAGGCAGTCAGCTGTTGTGCAGAGGGATGTGAAGAAGCAGGCTGATCCCTTGGATAAAGCAGGTATCATTGGAGCATTCTGCCGGACCTATACAATAACTGAAGTCATACAGAGATTTATTCCGGATGTCTATGAACCAAGTCTCATGGAAGGACGCTTCGATTTTATCCAGGCTGACTCCCAGGCTGGCGTGGTCATCTATGGTGATAAATATGCTTATAGCCACCATGCCACCGATCCTGCCTGCGGTCTTCTAGTAAATGCCTTTGATATTGTAAGAGTCCATAAATATGGACACCTGGATAAAGATTCGGATGAAGGCATAGATCAGGTCAAGCTACCATCATTCAAAGCCATGCAGGAGTTCGCTGCTAAAGATGAAAACGTAAAGGTCCAATTAGGGGTAGAGAGAGAAAAACTGATAGTTGAAGAATTTGAAGTGAGCAGCGATGACAACTGGCAGACAATGCTAGACATCGACAAGCAGGGAAAGGTAAAGGACACATTAACCAATATAGTAAACATTTTAAGATTTGATAAGTATCTGAAAGCCATCGTCTATAACGAGTTCAGACATATGATCGATGTGGTGGGTGAGCCTCCATGGAACAAGGTGAAACCTGGATGGGGCGATGCGGACCTTGCCTGTGCGAAAGTGTACTTTGAAAGAGTATACGGCATCTGGTCTCCAACTAAGTTTAAAGATGCGATCCTGGCAGTGGTGACATCCGAGAGAACCTATCATCCCATCAAAAACTATCTGAATGACCTGGAGTGGGATGGAACTGAAAGACTGGATTCTATTCTGATAGATTACCTGGGAGTTGATGATACATCATTTGTCAGAGAAGTTACTCGAAAGACACTGGTTGCAGCTGTTGCAAGAATCTATGAACCAGGTACAAAGTTTGACTCCATTCTAGTTTTAAACGGTCCTCAAGGTATCGGTAAATCAACCTTATTCTCACTGCTTGGTAGGGAATGGTATTCAGACAGTCTATCCATTGCAGATATGAAAGACAAGACAGCAGCTGAGAAGCTTCAAGGGTACTGGATCCTGGAGCTGGGGGAACTTGCCGGTATCAAGAAGATGGATGTGGAAACAGTGAAATCATTCATCACGAGAACAGATGATAAGTTCAGGCAGGCTTATGGTGTCAATGTAGAAAGCCATCCAAGATCAAGTATCATTGTTGGTTCCACCAATGCAGATAATGGCTTTCTAAGAGACATCACAGGGAACAGAAGGTTCTGGCCTGTGTATGTTACCGGAAACGGTAAATACAAAGCCTGGGAGCTCACAGAGGTGGATCAGGTATGGGCTGAAGCATTGAAAAGGTACCATGAAGGAGAAGAACTATTCTTGAAAGGTTCAGTTGCAAATGAAGCTTATGCAGCACAACAGCAATCCATTGAAGCGGATGATCGTGAAGGAATCATTGAAGATTACCTTGATCGCAAGTTACCTGAGGACTGGAACAAAATGGATCTATACCAGAGAAGGAGCTTCTTTGCTGGCAGTGAATTTGATGGAAGCGTCAATGAAGGAACAGTGGTCAGAGAGAAAGTATGCATAATGGAAATCTGGTGCGAGTGTTTTAGTAAAGAGAGACAGAACCTGAAAAGAACCGATTCGTATGAAATTGAGTCCATCTTGAACCGTATCGGCGGATGGAAAAAACTCGATTCCAATAAAACCGGGAAGACATACTACACACTTTACGGACCGCAGAAAACTTTTGTCAGGCAAGCTGCAAAGCTTTAAGCACAACAAACAGCTTGCTCATAGTTCCTTTAACTACTGATGGCACAGCACATGGCACAGCCAAGACACGAGTCAAATCAACAGGTAGCTTAGCTTTATGCCTGTCATGCCTAGAAAGAACCCTTATATACTAATAAATATAGATATAAAGAATAATCGGGTACGTATATACGTGTATGCGCGCGTAAGGGTTTTAGAGTATAAAGCATGGATTTAGGCATAGTGGTAAAAAAGGGAGGATTGAGATGCTTGAAAGAAAAATAGAAAGGTGTTTAGTTCAAGAAGTAAATAAACGTGGAGGGTCAGCTTTCAAGTTTGTATCGCCAGGGTGTGATGGAGTGCCTGATCGATTGATATTATTTCCTGGTGGAAAGATTGCCTTTATTGAAGTGAAGGCTCCTGGGAAAAAGTTAAGGCCTCTGCAGATGAAAAGAGTAAAGGATTTTGTGGAGCTGGGACAAAAGGTCTATGAAGTGGATAATGCTGAAATGATCGGAGGAGTTCTGGATGAAATACAATCCACATGAGTATCAGAAATATTGTGCAGATTATATTATCGATCATCCGTACTGCGGGATTTTTCTAGACTGCGGACTCGGGAAAAGCGTCATCACACTGACAGCACTCTGGGATCTTATTCTGGATCGGTTTGATATGGGAAAGGTCCTGGTCATTGCACCAAAGAGAGTGGCAGAGGATACATGGCCTAAAGAGATTGCAAAGTGGGAGCATCTGAATGGGCTTACTTACTCTTTAATATTAGGGAGTCCAAAAGAACGAGAAGAGGCACTGAAGAAGAAGGTGGATCTCTATATCATCAATCGAGAAAATGTATCGTGGCTTGTGGAATATGGGTCTTGGCAGTTTGATGGAATCGTCATCGATGAGCTTTCAAGCTTCAAATCCAATAAGGCAGAGAGGTTCAAAGCTTTAAAGAAAGTAAGACCAAAAGTTATTAGAGTCATCGGTCTTACGGGTACTCCAGCTCCGAACTCGCTGCTTGATCTATGGCCACAGCTTTATCTTTTAGACATGGGAGTAAGACTTGGAAGGTTTATAGGTGGATACCGGGAAAGGTACTTTATGCCAGACAAGCGAAACCGGGAGATTGTATATTCCTATAAGCCTCGTGAAGGAGCTGAAGAAAATATCTATAATCTCATTGGTGATATATGCATCTCTATGAAAGCAGTGGATCTTCTGGAAATGCCTGAAAAGATTGAGAACCGAGTTGAAGTAGCTATGGACAAGAAGGAGCTGGACCTCTATAAGAAATTCAAGAAGGATTTGGTGGTGAATCTGGAAGGTGAAGAGATCGATGCGCTTAATGCTGCAGGACTTTCCAACAAGCTTCTGCAGATGGCCAATGGAGCTGTCTATGGAGAAGACAAGAAAGTAGTGAAACTTCATGATCGGAAGCTGGATGCTCTGGAGGATCTTATCGAGATGGCCAATGGTAAACCGGTCCTCGTTGCATATTGGTATAAACATGATCGTGCTAGAATTCTTAATAGATTTCCTGAAGCTAAAGTGATTGAGACTTCAAAAGATATTGATGTTTGGAATGAGGGCAAAGTCAAAGTTGCACTTATTCACCCGGCTTCAGCGGGTCATGGACTCAACTTACAAGATGGTGGGTCGACAATCATCTGGTTTGGTTTGACCTGGTCCTTGGAGCTATACCAGCAGATGAACGCCAGGCTTTGGAGACAAGGTCAGAAGAATACTGTAGTTATCCACCATATTATAACTAAAGGAACACATGACGAGGATGTAATGAAAGCGCTTGAGCAAAAGAACATCAGGCAGTCAGATTTAATCGAAGCTGTAAAAGCAAGAATAGGAGGAGAGTAGAATGAGTGAAAGGATTGAATCACTTTTGAAAGAGTACCCTAAGTTGAAGATGGAACTTAAATGCTTAGAACATCAGATTAGTAATTTTGAAGGAATATCTGAAACCGATATGATTGAATCTTTATACCATCAGAAAGCTGAAGGAGATAGGGTTCAGACAAGTAGGGTCTCAGAGAAAACAGCTAATATTGCTATTTCGTATAGAAAGAAAATGGAGAGGATCAACAAAGAATGGCGGGAACATCTTGAAAAGAAATATGCCATCATCTCAGAGGAAATTGTATTCTTTGAATCAGCCATTCATGCTTTAAGTGGTGAACTGCCTAACTTTATATCCGACTTGGTTTTTGAAGGATTGACCTGGGATGAATTAACACTTAAGTATCATATATGTAGGACTAGTGTTGCAAAATATCGAAAGAAAGCGATAAATGAATTGATAATACTTTACCTTATACATGAAAAAGAATTGGCGGAATATTTACTGAGTTGATTATGAAATATATTCTTAGTTAGATATTCTATCTTTACATGAATAGTTTTTAATTTATATTTCTAGTATAATTAATAAAGAGTACTGTGCAATTTAGACAGGGAGAAGATTAATGGATAATATTATAAGGTTGTCTGTAAAAGAAAAAGTTAATATACTAGAACAAAATAATATTGAATATGACACCCGGGATAAGGAGCAATGGTTAAAGGATAACCCGATGGATTATGTTAAGGCAGTAAAAATCCTGAACAGCTTCCCGGTAGAAGTCAGACACGAAGTATTCAGACAAATCTTTTCTATAACGAGACTATTCTTACCTGAAACTTTATATAAGTTTTATTCAATAACTGAAGATAAGGCACTTAATGAGAAAAAATTAAAAACTCTTAATGAACACAAAGTTTACTTATCAGAACTAACTAAACTTAATGATCCATTCGACGGAAGAGCAATTTTTTATAATGCGGAGGAATTAATGCAATTTAATGTTCTGAAAAGGCATGATGGAATGCTGATAGACGATTTTGCTTCATTTCATATAGGAACCTCACTATCTTCTGCCGATTTTAGAAGTATGCCTATGTGGGCTCATTATAGTAATAATCATCTAGGATATTGTACCTCCTATAAAACTTCTAACAATCCAAATTTAAGAACTTTTGGATTTCCAGTGCAGTATTTAGATGCACGTATCGACATAACAGAATATATGGTGGAATTTACAGAATATTTTTTAAACGAGAAAAGGAAGCAGAGTGTCCGTGGAAATAAAGTCATTATATTAAGTGATTTTAAACTGATTTATATGATGCAGTTACTTGAAAATATAAAAGGAATTGACTGGGCTTATGAAAAAGAATTTAAAGTAATGCTGCCCAAAAATCATCCAAACCCATATATGGAGCTTCATCCAAATCAGATATATATTGGGAAAAATTGCAACGATGATGTTGTTAATACACTTCTTAATATTGGTAAGGAGCAAAATATTGAAGTCTACAAAATGAGGCAAGGAACAGCGAGTACACGTTTTGAAATACATCCAAATCTAATATATTCTCCTTAATATGTATGAAAGCATAAGCTTTAATGAAACGCGTACTAATGGTGTACTGACAAAAAGGATTTCATGGTTTATAGTTATAATTGTCAAGAACTGTAGAGTCTGGGAAATAACCCAGGCTCTTTAATTTTGTCCGGGTGCGATTTCATCCTTTCACGCATCCAATATTAATTTGAGGTGAGAGATTATGATTTTTACGAGTGAGCAAGTATCTTGTGGACATCCAGATAAAATATGCGATCAAATTTCAGATGCTATTGTTACAGACTGCTTAAAACATGATAAGAAATCTAGAGTAGCTGTGGAATGCATGATAAAAGATTATAATATCATGATCGCTGGAGAACTTTCTTCAAGCCATGACCCGAGTTATCAGAAACTCGTAGAAAAAGTATTGAAGAAGATTGGTTTAGGAAATATTGAATTATATAGAGTAAATGTCATGATCAGCAAACAGAGTTCTGATATTGCTCTTGGAGTTGATGGGCCACAGGGTGCTGGGGATCAAGGGATGATGTTTGGTTATGCAACCAATGAGACACCAGAATACCTTCCGATACCTTATGCAGTAGCAACTTATGCACTAAAGCTCCTAAGAGATCTCAAGAGTCCCTTCCTTCTTCCTGATGCAAAGAGCCAAGTTTCCTATGATTATGAAAGTGGAAGAATCGAAACGTTTCTAATCAGTACCCAACATAAAGAAGATTTTACCGTGAACATGATCAGGCCGATCGTGGAAGCAGTAATGGAGACAGCTGCAGCAGACTATGGTTTAAACACAGATTTCAAGAAGCTGGTCAATCCAACCGGAAGATTTGTCATCGGATCGTCCTTTGCTGACAGTGGACTAACCGGTAGAAAAATCATAGCAGATACCTATGGTGGGATGTGTCGTCATGGTGGCGGTGCTTTCTCGGGTAAAGATCCGACTAAGGTTGATCGGAGCGGTGCATACATGGCCAGGAAGATCGCTAAGGACATTGTAAAGCAGGGTTATGCTGATCGCTGTGAAGTGCAGCTCGCTTATGCCATTGGTGTGGCAGAGCCTGTATCCATAGCAGTGGACGGCTTCGGTACCGAGAACATAGATCTAAAGATGATTGTAGAGAATATCAAATCAAACTACGATATGACACCAGCAGGCATCATAAGATTTCTGAAACTTCTCGAGATCGACTACAACGAGGTGTCCAGCTACGGCCACTTCGGTAAAAAACATCTTCCCTGGGAGGAGTAGCAATGCCAAGAAGACCAGACATCCCATGCAAGCATCAAGGATGTGGCAAGCTCATCCCATCAGGTACAAAGTACTGTGATGAGCACATTGAACTTCATCGCGTTGAGATAAGAACGACGAAGCAAAAAGGCTATGACAACACATGGAGAAAAGCCAGAACAAGGTTTCTGAAGCTGCATCCTCTTTGCGTCAGATGCTTGGAGAAGGGAACTCATCGTAGAGCAAATGTTGTGGACCACATCAGACCACATCGAGGAGTTGAGTTACTCTTCTGGGATGAAAAGAATTGGCAACCGTTATGTAAATCCTGTCACGATAGAAAGACCATGACAGAGGATCGGTATCAGACATTTAAATACTAACTTGTAAAAGAAAGTTGATGTGGTAATCTTGAATAAAGGAATTAATAAGAGAATCGAGGTTACCTATGAATAGACATCAACTACCAGAGTATTTATTCAATCAAATTCATATCGTTGAGCCATACTCCGATAAAGTTAAGCCTGTAAATGAGATGATGGATGTCACAGCTTTCTTTCCAGGAGGGAAGGGGTTGTGGCTTGAAGAAAATTCAAAGATTGTTCCTGATATCTTAGTTCTCGGACATGACTTTTCAACAGTTACTGCATACAACAAAATGCTTGTCAGCGGGGAAAATGAAATAAACTCACCAACATGGAGAGGAATGAGAAATCTATTTAAGGATTCAAGTGTAGATCTCAATCGTTGTTTCTTTAGTAATGTCTACATGGGACTTCGAGATGTTGTATCAATGATAGGGGTGTTTCCTGGATCGAAAGACAAAGAGTTTAGGAAAAGAAACCAAGACTTCTTAAGCATTCAGATTCTAACAATGAAGCCAAAAGTGATCATCACACTCGGGATACCAGCTTCGATTAATCTTTCATTCTTATCTGAGCAGCTTAAGGAAGATTGGTCAAAAGGTAAAGCTTTGAGCAGTCCAAATAATGGATTGAAAAGAAATGTATGGATAGATGATCATGAGTATGTTTGCGTTGCTCTGGAGCACACATCAATGAGAAATCCAAACGTTAAGAGAAGAAGCTATGTTAATGAAAGAGGTAACTACGTAGGAAACGAAGCAGAGATCGAAATGCTGAAAGATGCACTGAGGTGACCCCTAGGGGGAGTCGAAATCGCTACAACCCGCACCACAGGAGACCGCGCCTCCCTGCCACGTGAAAAAACGCGAAATTACATAGGGGGGATACCGCGAAACATGAAGGCGAGTACTCTAAATGCCTGAAACGATAAGGATTACTAAATCTTAGAAATAATGCGATTCAATAAATAGTATGGTTTATTGCTGTTAAACATCTACATAAAGTAGAGTTTAGCAGCATTTTTCATGCTGAAAATAAGAAAGGATGATAAGCAATGACTGATCAGCAGATGAAACAGATTAGAGAGTTTCGCTTGAAAGGAGTTGGGTATAAAGCAATTGCTTCTGTGACTGGACTCTCTAGAGATATTGTTAGAAATTACTGTAAGACAAATGGTCTTGATGGTCATTCAGAAGTTGTTCCACTTAATCTTCAAGAAAAGATGAAGCAAGGGATATCATGCATGAACTGCGGAAAAGATATTAATCAACCTTCAACTGGAAGACGAAAGAAGTTCTGCACAGGTGAATGTAGAAGAACATACTGGCTAAACCACACCCAGCAGATTCAAAGAAAAGAGACAGCGTTTTACCATAAGAGCTGCGTTTATTGTGATGATGAATTTAAAGTGTATGGAAACAAGAACAGAAAGTATTGTAGTCATGAATGCTATATTCGTGACCGTTTCTGGCGTGAAGAAGAAGGAAGAGCTCCTTATGTTGGACCTTCCATTAGTGAGGAGTAAAAACATGAATGATATGAATTTCAGAGCAATTCCTGTAGGAGATTTGAAACCAGCAGAATATAACCCTAGAAAGAAACTCAAAGCTGGAGACAAGGAATATGAGAAGATAAAAAATTCCATTAAAGAGTTTGGGTATGTAGAACCGATTATTGTAAATTATGATATGACCATCATTGGGGGTCATCAGAGATTAACAGTTCTAAAAGACATTGGCTATACGGAAGTCCAGTGTGTTGTTGTAGACATTAAAGATATAAATAAAGTGATAGCACTTAATATAGCACTCAATAAAATTAGTGGCGAATGGAATGAACAGCTCCTTGCTGACCTCTTAGTTGATTTGCAGTCAGTAAACTTCAATACTGACTTTACAGGATTTGACCCCCCGGAAATCGAGCAGCTTTTTTCAAAAGTACATAACAAAGAAATTAAAGAAGATGATTTCGATGTGGATGAGGCTTTAAAGAAACCACATATGAGTATAAAAGGTGATGTATGGATCCTTGGCAAGCACCGAGTCATTTGTGGAGATTCAACTGAGCCAGAAGCTTATAAGACACTCATGGATGGAGACAAAGCCAATATCGTTGTGACGGATCCGCCATATAACGTGAATGTAGAAGAATCAGCAGGGAAGATTAAAAATGATAACATGTCTGATTCTGATTTCTATAAATTCCTTTTTGCATCATTTGTTAATATGGAGCAGAGCATGGAGAAAGATGCTTCCATCTATGTTTTCCATGCGGATACTCAAGGACTGAATTTTAGAAAAGCCTTCACAGATGCCGGCTTCTATCTTTCTGGATGCTGCATTTGGAAGAAGAATTCACTGGTCATGGGTCGCTCACCATATCACTGGCAGCATGAGCCTGTTCTATTTGGATGGAAGAAGGGAGGCAAGCATCTGTGGTACACGGACAGGAAGCAGACGACCATATGGGAATATGATCGGCCAAGATCTTCTAAGGAGCATCCAACAATGAAACCGGTAGCTTTAATGGCTTATCCGATCCAGAATTCTTCTATGAGCAACTGCATCGTCCTCGATCCCTTCTTAGGGAGTGGGTCCACATTAATTGCTGCAGAGCAGATCGGAAGAATCTGTTATGGTATTGAACTGGATGAAAAGTTTGTGGATGTTATCGTGAATCGATTTATAGATGTTACTGGTGAAAGCAGCGGTGTGTATTTACTTCGAGATGGAGAAAAGATCTCCTATGAAAAAGTAAAAGAAAACTTCAACAGCGAATCTGAATAAGTAATATTGCTTGACTTATATACCTTTCTAAGTGATATATGTAGTACCAAAATATTAGGAGGTAAAAGTTATGCAAATCAAAACAAATTTTGAGAAGAGAAAAGAAGTCGCTAAGCACATTGGAGAGTATATACATGTGAAAGCGGTCTACGAAGGACCACCTACATTCTCTTACTTGATCGCAGGATTCAACCTGGACAGAAACGGAATCATTCATTGTGGAAATGAGGAAGAGGGTAAGAAACTGAAGGAGCACTTAATCGAACTCGGGTATGTAGAACCGGAAGTTGATATGCTGGAAATCAGCGTGCCAATAGAAAGCATGGATGGACTGGGGATGACAAACCTTATCTTTGAAATGAAGAGTAAAGCATATCTACTCAACAGAATTGTCAGACGAGAACATTTCAAAGTTGATGATCATGTTATTAAAACCTTACAGGAAAAGAAACCAGAAGACATCGCTTCATTCGAAGAAATTATCAAAGAATATCATGAAGGCATTTCCGGACTGAAATTCGAAGAGGACACAGTGACATTCAGCTTTCCAACCTCAGACGATGCAACGAAGAACAGAGCCTACATTGAACTTGCAGCAATGATTGTGGCCCATGCTAGGGATGCCAAAAGGATAAGTCCGAATGAAAACAAATCTGAAAATGAAAAATACTACCTTCGCATCTGGCTGCTGAGACTTGGCTTGGATGGGGAGGGAGCTAAAGGGACAAGGAAAGCATTGCTAGAAGGTTTAAAAGGTCACACAGCCTTCCGTACGGCCGAGGATGAGGCAAAACACAAGGCAAAGTACAGGGAGAGGATACTTCAAAGAAAAGCAGGTGAAAACCATGAGTAACCAAAGAGCTTTATTTGGAAGAAAGATGAGTAATCTGGAAGAACTTCTCGAAGCTACGTACTTTGCCAAGCAGGAAGGGCATAAGGGTGTACCTTATGAAGTGAACAGAGATATAGTATTAGATAGCGAAGCTTTTCAGAAATTTGCAGATGACTTCCTAGAAGATCAGTTATGGATCGAAAAGACAGATGGTGGAATGAATAAGAAAGGGGAAATCAGATGCATTCGAGTAATCAACAAATCAACAGGTGAAAAGATCCTATGTAATTCAGAAGGATATGATTACTGCCGATATGTTGCGATTGAAGAAGAGGAGAGAAACCATGAATAGTAACTTACTGAGCAAGCTTAGAAAAGAATACCCAAAGGGTACTAGAATTGAACTTGTTAGAATGGATGATCCTCAGGCACCCCCGATTGGTACAAAAGGAGCTGTGGTGTGGGTAGATGACATTGGTAGTATCCTTGTGGATTGGGATAACGGTAGCGGATTGAATGTCGTCTATGGAGAAGATGCTTGTAGAAAAATATAAAACTTGGAAATTAGATCTCTTCGGAGGTCTTTTTTCATGCTCTAAAAAATCAAGAGGAGGTGGAACGTTTGGCGCAACGAGGGAGAAAACCAAAACCAACAGCTTTAAAAGTGTTGGAAGGGAACCCAGGCAAAAGACCTTTAAACACGAACGAACCTAATCCTCCTAAAAAAGCTCCTCGCTGTCCTTCCTGGCTTGAGCAGGAGGCAAAGAAAGAATGGAGGAGAACGGGTAAGTTACTTGAAAATACAGGGGTCTTAACTGAAATCGATATGGCTGCATTTGCAGGGTACTGCCAAGCTTATGCCAGATGGAAAGAAGCAGAGGAATTCATCACCCAACACGGAACCATGATCAAAACTCCTAACGGATATCTCCAGCAGGTCCCTCAGGTATCCATCGCTCAAACAAATCTGAAGATCATGCTGAAGTTCTGTGAGCAGTTTGGAATGACGCCATCTTCAAGAAGCAGAATAGTTGCGAGTGAAGGAACGGTAGATCCAGCGGATGAGATGGAGAAGTTATTAGGAGGTAGGTCGTAGTGTCATATGAATACACTCCTTCACCATTTATGCTGGGGACTTCTCATTATGATAAAGGCAAGGCTGATCGAGTAGTGGCTTTTATTGAGAACTTGAAACATACCAAAGGAAAGTGGGCAGGCAAGAAGTTTATTCTTTTACCATGGCAGGAGCAGATCATAAGAGATCTATTCGGGATTGTCGGAGAAAATGAGAAGAGACAGTTCTTAACTGCTTATGTAGAAATCCCCAAGAAGCAGGGCAAATCAGAACTCGCAGCTGCCCTGGCGCTTTACCTTCTCTATGCTGATAACGAACCAAGTGCGGAGGTATATGGAGCTGCCTGTGACAGAGCGCAGGCTTCAATAGTTTTCGATGTGGCCAAGCAGATGGTGCAGATGTCACCAGCCCTACTTAAAAGATCAAAGATTACAGCAGCAAATAAGAGGATCGTGAACTATTCCAATGCAGGTTATTATCAAGTGCTCTCAGCAGAAACTGGAACGAAACATGGTCTGAATGTTTCAGGTTTAGTCTTTGATGAAATACATGCGCAGCCTAATAGAAAACTCTATGATGTATTAACTAAAGGTTCAGGAGATGCGAGAGAACAGCCGCTATTCTTTATCATCACGACAGCAGGGAATGACAAGAACAGCATCTGTTATGATCTCCATAATAAATCACTGGATATCAAAGCGGACAAGAAAAATG
>Ga0123339_10000635_pt1 | contig 26403 bp, 28 predicted proteins | sample lystaG_FD_89956 | JGI IMG/M metagenome (GOLD analysis project Ga0123339, IMG submission 89956) | Glacier valley bacterial and archeal communities from Borup Fiord, Nunavut, Canada, to study Microbial Dark Matter (Phase II) -... | ecosystem: Environmental > Aquatic > Freshwater > Ice > Glacier ...
GTGATAGGCGTCGAGGCGCCGGGAGGCGGTACGGCGGCCGTCGCCGTCGTCGGCGCGCGGCTGGGGGATGGTGCCGGCGGGGTTGTGAAAGGGGGGGGGGGGGGGGGAGGCTGTGCCTGATGCGACGGACGGGGTGCTGTCGGGTCTGCGTGAGTCGGCTCCTGTCGCTACCGACGATCGAGCGGGAGAGTCTTTCTTTCGCGTGAAGATCGTGCTTGAACAGGGGTGTGTCCTCAAGTCGGTTCGCGCCTATATGGTCGTCAAACGCCTCGGACATATGGGGACGGTCGTAGAGACGCATCCCGATGCTCGTGAGATCGAGGATGAGAAGTTTGAGGACTCCTTCGAGGTCGACCTGCTGACCAAGTCGTCCGCAGGGACCGTTGTCAGTGCCGCCGAGGCGATCAGCGAGGTCGATAGCGCCTCTGCCGTACGTATAGTCGAGTCTCCCGCTGACGATGCATCCAAACCCGCTGGAGAGGCGTCGCCTCAGAAGCGGCTTACGGTCCCCAAGCTCGGCGAAACGCAGACAGTGCGCATCTCGATCGGCCACCTGGACAACATGGTCAACCTTGTCGGCGAACTCGTCATCGTGCGCTCGCGGCTGGACAAAGTGACAGGAGAGCTGGACTCACCACGGTTGCGCGAGGTGCTCGATGTCTTAAAGCAGGTCAGTACCGAACTTCAGCATGAGGTCATGCAGACGAGGATGGTGCCGGTCGGCAATATCTTCAACCGTTTTCCACGGATGGTGCGCGATCTGGCGCATGATCTCGGAAGGAATGTCGTCTTCGAGATGGACGGCGTGGACATCGAACTCGATCGCACCGTACTCGACGAGATCGGCGATCCTATCGTGCATCTTCTGCGTAACGCGATCGACCATGGTATCGAGACTCCGGAGCTGCGCGCGTTCAGCGGCAAATCGGAGAAGGGCCTGGTACGACTGGTGGCTCAGCGGGAGCGCGATCAGGTGCGCATCATCGTCTCGGACGACGGCCGGGGGATGGATGTCGAGCGTATCTGGGACAAAGCCGTGCAGCGTGGTCTTGCTGCAGCCGATGCGCGTGAAGACTGCACCGATCGGGATATCTTGCTGTTCACATGCGCGCCGGGTTTCTCGACCACCGAGCTGGCCACAAAGGTCTCCGGACGTGGCGTCGGGATGGACGTGGTGAAAGGAAAGATCGAGTATCTCGGCGGGACATTGACCATAAACTCCACGCCTGGCGTCGGTTCCGAGATGGTGCTCACGTTGCCGCTTACCCTGGCCATCATCCAGGCGCTGCTGGTGTCGACGGGTGATCAGATCTTTGCCATACCGATATCCGCCGTGACCGAGGTCCTGTCTCCGCACGATGGTGAGGTCACGAGTATCGAGAACCTTCCTGTGCTCATCGGGCGCGACGGCGAAGCCATTCCGCTCACAACGCTCGACGACATACTGGGGACCGATTCATCGGCACACCATATGCCGCGGGCTGGTGACCGCATCGCTTTGGTCGAAACACCCGCAGGGCTTCATGCGCTTGCTGCCGAGGCGCTCGTCGGCCGTCAAGAGGTCGTTGTAAAGCCGCTTTCGCCTATCTTCAACAGCCTTCGAGGCCTTGCTGGAGCGACTGTCCTCGGCGACGGTCGTGTTGCGCTGATCCTAGACCCCCGCACGTTGTTCACGATCGGAGCGTGACCGTATGGATCCGTCCACCCTGTCGGAGATGCAGCTCGATGCGCTGAGCGAGCTGTCTAACATCGGCGCCGGGCATGCCGCAACCGCTCTTTCACAGATGCTGGATAAGGCCGTCTCGCTTTCCGCTCCACGCTTCGACCTGGTTTCGATCACCGATGTACCGCTGGTAGTCGGCGGACCCGAGCGCCTGGTAGGGGTCGTCTACTGTCAGCTGCTGGGAGACATCGGTGGAGCGTTGGTCTTCATCGCCGAGCGTGAAGCATTGCTCGCGCTGGTGGACATGCTCCGGAGCCGGACTCCAGGTACCACTAAGTCGCTTCACGCCGATGAGGAGGCGCTTGCCACTCACGCCGCATCTGTCCTCATCTCGGCCTATGTCGCGGCGATCGCGCGCATGACGAACATGAGCCTGATCCCCGGCCCGCCGGCGTTCGCTTTTGACATGCTCGGCGCGATCATGCAGGCGGTGACGCTGCAAGTAGGGATGGCTGCCGAGACGACGCTGCTTATGGACACGCGCTTCCAGGAGGAAGGGAAGACCATCGATGCGAGTCTCTTCTACCTGCCTGAGCCCGAGAGCCTCGAAGTCCTGCTCGGCCGTCTTGGGATGGTCTGAGTGGGCAGCCCTGACGGGCGCGAGGCATGGACGGTCCCGTCGCCTCGCGATTCTTGCCATGTGGGCATTGGAGAGATATGCGTCTCGTATTCCCCCGATGTCCTCGTCGCGCTGGCTCTCGGTTCGTGTGTTGGCGTGGCGATCTATGATCCGGTGCGGCGTATGGGAGGTCTTGCGCACGTGATGCTTCCCTGTCCGACCGATGCCCACCCAAGTGCCACCCTCGACCGATTCGCTAGCTATGCGGTACCGTACCTGGTCAGAAGGCTATCGGTCGATGGAGCATCAGACAGGCTTACCGCGCGTATCGTGGGCGGAGCCGCGATGTTCGCAAGCGATAGCGCGATGGCCGGTATCGGTCAGCGCAACGCCGATGAGGCCCGACGGCAGCTGGTTCTGGCGGGCGTTCCTGTGCTGGCCGAGGACATTGGGAGCAACCATGCCAGGACGATGGAGTTCTATCTTGAAACAGGCAAGGTTCTTGCTCGCAGCTACCGTTACGGCATCAAGGAGCTCTAGTGACGCTGATCGGGGGACATCCAGTGAATAGAATTTCTGGCGTGCCCGGAGCGACGCCGCGTCGAACGCGGATGAGCATCGCTCTCGTAGGCGGGGGGTTGCGCGCCGCTTCTGCCCTGCGTCTGCTTAACGACGTCGAGGACATCGCGGTGTTGGCGGTCTGCGACGCCAATATCGCCGCGCCCTCCGTACGTCTGGCGGAGGACCTCGGGGTACTGGTTGTCACCGATATCTCGGAGATAGCGCAGCTCGCCGGTCTAGAGCTCGTACTCGATATGTCCGAACAGCCGGAGATGCGCTCTGCGCTCGGCGCGCTCGGCGTTCCGGGTCTGGAGGTTGTCTCGGCGGTCGGTTCTGAACTCGTGTGGGATCTGCTCGTAGCCAAGAAGCGCAGCGAGGAGCAGGAGAAGATATTCGTCGAGCTGCAGGTCGCTTACGACAAGATCCGCGGTCACGAGAGGCGTTTGCAGGCGAGCAAGGAGGCCCTTGAGTCAGCCAATAGCGAGCTCGAAAGCCGTCTTGCGGAGATATTCTTCACACACGAGTTCTTCAAGGCGCTCACCAACTATAGCTCGGTGAAAGACGTCGCCAGCCTGATCGTCGACGGCGCCAACGGCATCCTCGGCGCTGAGATCTCGTGCGTCTACCTCTTCAAACAGGAAGACTGGACGCTACGGCTAACGGCGATCCAGGGGCGTCCGGAAGAGCTTTTGCACGGAGTGATCTCGGTCAGCGACACCATTCTGGGTGCGGCGTTCAATGACGGATTCACCGAGCAAAACGATGTGCCGCTCGGCTCGGATTCTACCAACTGGTATAAGCAGCCGGAGGAGATCCGTTCGCAGGCTGCTGTGCCGTTGCGTTCCGGTGACTCGATCATCGGCGTGCTTTTGGTGGCCTCGGCGATCTACCGCGAGTTTGATCAGGCTGAACGCGACCGGTTGCAGGTGATCGCCAACCAGTCGTCGCTCGCTATGCAGAACGCCGTGCTGCATGAGGAGCTGGAGCTGCTCTCCGTGACCGACCGTCTTACCGAGCTCTACAACCACGGCTACATGCAACAACGGCTTTCCGAGGAGCTTGAGCGGGCAGGGCGTTTTGGGCGCAAATTGTCGTTGATCATGCTCGATGTGGACGATTTCAAGATGTTCAACGACCGCTTCGGCCACCCCAAGGGTGATAGGGTATTGCGCTCCATCAGCGCGATCATTCGTCAGAATCTGCGCGAGATCGACGTCGCCGCGCGTTACGGCGGCGAGGAGTTCGTGATAATGCTTCCGGAGACTGACACTGAGGGCGCGCGGGCGGTTGCCGAGCGCATCTGTAGAAACACCGCGGAATTCCCCTTTGTGGGCGACGGTTCAGCTATCGTTACGCAGACGATATCAGTGGGGGTCGCAACGTATCCCCTGCACGCAGAGTCTGGGCTACGCCTTATCGATATCGCCGACAAGGCCATGTACGAGGCCAAGCGCGGTGGCAAAAACCGGGTGGTAGTCGCCGGCTGAGCTGGTGGTACGATGAACCTGGACGGGCGATGGGACGGAGGACGGCGTGAGCCTTGAGAAAGCGCTGTCGTTGTTTCCTCATGACACCGCAACCAAGATGGCCATGCGTGACGTCCTCGCGTTGTTGGTCAAGTATCGTGAAGAGTGGTTGACGCCCGCACGTATCGTGATCGAAAGCGGGCTTACTCCTGAAACCGTCACGCTTTTGCTCGATGGCTTGCTTCAAGGATATGTGGTCAAGACCGATAACGCGCAGCCGCCGATGTATCGTTTCGATGGTGACGTCGGGGTGGCGTTGGAGATAGACTCATTCGTCCGTCGTATACAGTTCGAACGCGCTCATGTCGAGATGAACGTGGCACTGTTCAGACGGCGGCGTGGTGGAGTTTAGAGATCGTGTCGCTTCCGTGCGGCGCTGGATGGAGGTCGTCGCGTGGTTCAACCTATCGAGAGGGGTGCGCGAGGCCCTGCAGTCGAGGATGTTCAGCGGCGGCTTCTTGCGCTCGGATACGATCTAGGGCCTACGGGGATCGACGGTGTGTTTCTTGGCAAGACCCTCGAGGCGGTCAGCGCGTTCCAGCGCACCAAGGTCCTCGGTGAGGATGGCGCTGTCGGCGATGCAACGTGGTCGGCGCTTGTGGATGCCACCTTCGTTCTCGGTGATCGTGCTCTGTATCTGCGCCTACCGTACTTCCACGGTGCAGATGTTCGCATGCTTCAAGGTGCGCTCAATGCTCTTGGCTTTGCGTGCGGGGATCCCGATGGTATCTTTGGCGCCTTTACGGAACGGGCCGTTCGCGAGTTCCAGGTCAACATCGCGCAGAATGCCGATGGGATCGCCGGCGCCGAGACGATCAGGACCGTCTTGCACCTGCGCCATGTCTGGGAAGACAAAGATCCGTCGGCACCGGTGGCTCTGCGGGTCGCGCCTGCGAGAGCGGCGGAAGTCCTGTCGCGTGTACACGTCGCGGTCGATGGTCTTGACCCGATCGGTGCGCAGCTTGCCGAGCGCGTGATCAATGTGGCCCTGGCAACCTCTGAACTCGCATGTGTTACCGGAAAGCCCGGAGAACTTCCTTTCGACGGCATCTGGATGCATATCGGCGTGGGCGTCGAGAAGGGTTGTCTCCCATCGGTTCCACGCGTCGCTCTCGACCATGCCGCCACGTTGGAACCGCGTTTGCTAACTGCACTGATAGCGCTTGCAGGCTGCGGCGAGGTCGTCTTGGACATCGACGGCAGCCTGTTGGAGAGAACCGCATCGCTGCAACGTATCGCGGTGCTGGTGCTCGACGCGTTATGTACCGCACTGTCGGCTACCACCGACGTGTGATAAGCTCACTAAGTTCTATGCCATTTCGGCTGGAGGTGACGACGCTGAATAAACGCGCCCGAGCGGCTGTAGCCGTGATACTCACGTTCGTCCTCATTGGAGTTATGCCGACCGTAGCTTTCGCTTCACCAAAAAGCGAGAAGCAGGCGCAGGCGGTAACCATTAAAGCTCAGGTCGACGCGCTGGATACCAAGGTTGAGATCGCTTCGGAGGACTACAACCAGGCAGACAGCACATACCAGGGGCTCACCAAAAAAGTCAAAGCAGCGGAGGCCCGTCTCAAGGTCCTCACAGCGAATCAGAGCAAGCTGCAAGACACATTAGGTATTCGTGTCAGGAGCATGTACCGCAGCGGCCGTCTCGGCCCGCTTGAAATGCTTCTCGGCGCGTCCACGTGGGATGAGTTCACTACGACGTGGGATGTGCTGCACGACATGAACGAGTTGGATGCCGAGGCTGTCGCTGCGCTCAAGAAGACGCAGGCGGATCTCAAGGCGACCAAGACTTCCCTGGTCAAGAATCAGGCGGATGCTAAGAAACAACTCGATGTGATGTCGGCGCGCAAGGTTTCCATTGAAAAAGAGCTTGCCAGTCGTAAGAAGATGCTTGCCGGGCTTGAATCTGAAGTGGCCGCGCTTCAGGCTGCACAGGATAAATCGGACGCAGCCGCCGCGGCACGAGCCCGTTCAGCAGCTGCATCCGTTTCAAGCGGGGGCTCGTCCTCGGGCAGCGATTACGGTTCGCCGGGCAACTCCGCGCACTCCGGTGTTGTCGCTATCGCCGAGTCAAAGCTCGGATCACCCTATCGGTGGGCTGCCGCGGGACCGAGCACGTTCGATTGCAGCGGCTTCACGATGTGGGTTTATGCCCAGGTCGGCATCAGCCTGCCGCACAGCTCCCGTGCACAGATCAACTGCGGACAACGGGTTTCAAGGGCAAATCTTCAGCCCGGTGACCTCGTGTTCTTTGGAACCAGCGTGATTCATCATGTGGGCATCTACGTCGGTGGCGGCTCGTACATACACGCTCCGCACACCGGAGATGTTGTGAAGATATCGACGCTTGATCGCAGCGATTATGCGGGAGCATGCCGCCCGTAGTTTCCATGGGATGGCCGGTGCAACGGGGGTTGCGCCGGCCCTAGGTGGGGGGCACTCATGTTCAGTGGCCACATTTGGCTACCGTTGCGTTCGTCGGACTATCGCAAGCTCTGGTTCGGTCAGATGATCTCGGTTATCGGCGACAAGGTCGATCAGATCGCGCTTGGCATCCTCGTGTACGGAGTGACCGGGTCCATGCTCCAGATGGGCGTCATGCTGGCGATCTCCACACTTCCTGCAGCGCTGTTCGGTCTACCTGCCGGTGCGCTGGTCGATCGCTGGGACCATCGTGTCACGATGGTCGTCTCAGACCTCCTGCGCGCGGCGTTGGTGTTGAGCATCCCATTCGTCGTGATCCGTGGCGCGCATGGCGTGTACGCCGTCTACCCTGTCTATGCTGTCGCGTTTCTCGTGGGTCTGGTGTCTGTCTTTTTTGAGCCTGCGAAGCTTTCGCTCATACCGGAGCTGGTGGAGCCCGACCACCTGGTAGCTGCAAACTCCCTCGATAATGCTTCGGCCTCTGTCGCCGAGCTTCTCGGGCTCGGGTTTGCGGCCGCCCTGGTCGCCACTCTCGGCTACCGCGTGGCGTTTTTTCTTGATGCAGGCACCTTTGTGCTGTCGGCGCTGTTCATCATGCTGATCACGTATCGCCAGCAGTCGGCGCCGGCTGCGGAGCAGGCGCCGCGGTTGATCGAACAGGTTGGTTTGGGCCTTCGCTACATCAGAGACGTGCCAGTGTTGCGTGACCTCCTTTCGGTCTACATGGTCGCGGCCACTGGCGTCTCGGCTTCCATAACGATCGTCTATGTGCTCGCACTTGAACGCTACAAAGCCGGAGCTGCAGGGCTTGCATCGTTGGATGCGGCGATCACGGTGGGCCTTCTTGTTGGCAGCTTCGCCGTCGGGCACACCGGTTTGGACGGCGCTGGGCGCCGCTTCATACAGGGGCTGTGCGCGTTCGGATTCTTGTTCGCAGCTCTGGCCTTCGCACCCGGCATGCCCTGGGCGATCGCCTTGCTGCTGGCTGGGGGCATAGCCAATATGTGGTTCCAGATCCCCATGGCGACGTTGCTTCAGCATGAATCGCAGCCGCAGCTCAGGGGCAGGGTCTTCGCTGCCAAGTCCACGCTTACCAAGCTCGTTACCGTCGTGGGTTATGTGGGTGCAGGATTCCTTGCGGAGCGTGTCGGTGTGACGGTCGCCATCCTCGCCGTAGGAGGCCTCGTCGTACTGGCAGGCCTTATTGGATTGTCGAGACCGGCTTTGCGTGCTGCCTGACATCCCTGGCCCGGTGTGCGGTATCCTGTAGTGGCTAACTCAGCGCAAAGACGGGGGCACACAGGATGGCGGAGATCGATGGGCTGCTGAAGCTCATGAGCGACAACGGCAGCTCCGATCTACATATCAAAGTCGGTAGTCCACCAGCTGTCAGGCTCAACGGCAAGCTGCTCATGCTTCGTGATCTTCCATCGCTGTCACCTCAGGCGACCCACGACCTTGCCGTCGGCATGATGGACGACCGTCAGAAACTCTCGTTTGAAAACCACCACGAGATCGACTTCGCGTACTCTCTGCCCGGGGTTGGGAGATTCAGGGTGAACGCGTTTCGTCAGCGGGGAAGCGTCGGCCTGACGTTGCGCCGTGTCTCCATAGTCAACTCCACGGTCGAAGAGCTGGGCTTACCACCGGTCGTGACGCGACTGGCCGATGAACCCCGGGGTCTGGTGCTCGTGACGGGCACTGCGGGTTCAGGGAAGACGACCACCCTGGCTGCGATGATCGACAACATCAACCACACTCGTGAAGGTCACATCGTGACCATCGAGGACCCCATTGAGGTACTGCATCGCGATGACAAGTGCATCATCAACCAGCGGGAGATCGGGATCGACACCGATAGCTATGCGGATGCGCTTCGCCATGTCGTGCGTCAGGATCCCGATGTCGTGCTGATAGGCGAGATGCGGGACCATGAGACGGTCTCGGCTGCTCTGACAGCCGCTGAGATCGGCAATCTCGTGCTCTCTACTCTGCACACCATTGACGCTACTGAGACCGTGAACCGCGTCATCGACTTCTTCCCGCCGTATCAGCAGAAGCAGATCAGGATGATGCTCGCTTCAACGCTTAAAGGCATCGTCTCGCTACGGTTGATTCCATCCATCAATGGGGGTCTTGTTCCCGCTGTCGAGATCATGGTGATGACCGGGACGATTCGCGAGTACATCATCGATCCCGAGAAGACCTATCTGATCCGCGACGCGATGAACGACGGCGCGTACTACGGTATGCAGACCTTCGACCAGAGCCTGTTGTCTCTCTACCAGCAGGGACGCATCACGCTTGACGATGCGGTGGCCATGTCCGCTAACGCTCATGACTTCAAGATCAAAGTACGGGCTCTCGGCGTGACGTCAGACCAGGCGGCTCAGTCTGGAATCTACTGATCAGGCGCTGACCCGTCGGTTGTGTTCGCGAATAAACAGCAGCAGCAACACTGCGACCGCCGCGCCGATGATGGCCGATCCAGTGTCAACGGCCCAGTCGGCGGGGTCCGGACAGCGGCCGGGGACGAACGACTGGTGGAACTCGTCGGTGATCCCATATGCGGACGCAAGCATGACTGCGGCGGCGAGGGCTGCTCGGCTCGGTCGACCCAGCGCCAGCAGCAGCAGGCCTCCGAGTATGAAGTAAAGAATGAAGTGGCCCAGGACGCTGTAGTTTCCGGGGATGTCTGAGCCGTGTAGGCTCGAGAAGCCAAAGATGACCAACGCCCAGATGATCACCGCTAGTCTGGCCACGTGTCTGTATCGGCCCAACGGCCCAGCCGTTCGTGTGTTCACGTGTGTCCCCTCGGGTTTTTGTGGATTCTCCGATTCTACCAGACGGACTGTCTGCGAGCGGTTGACGGTGGGCGGCGTGAGTGAGACTGTCTCTGGACATCGTTTGGGGGTTGCATGGAACGCCGCGCATCGTTGGTTGCAGTGATCGTCTCAGCTGCGTGCTTCAGCACGCTTGCCATTCTCACCACGTTCGCATATCGGCAGGGTGCCCGGCCGCTATCGCTTCTGACCTGGCGCTTTGCCATCGTCGCGGTCCTTCTGACCGCGTATCAGGCGACTCGCGATCGCAGCAAGCTGCTCGTCGGTCTGCACGACATGAAGTCGTACGCGCTCATGTCGCTGACCGGTTATGGTGCGTCCGCTATCTGCTTCTTCGTGGCGCTTCAGCACACATCGGCATCCGTCGTGGCGGTCTTGCTCTACACGTATCCTGCGATGGTGGTGCTTCTCGGCCGCATCTTGTATGGCGAGTCGCTTACTCGCAATCGTATGCTCGCTATCGCGTTGACCTTCTGCGGCTGCGGTCTGGTCGTTGGTCTGTTTTCAGCCGACGTGTCGGTAACGCTGCCCGGAGTGCTGCTCGGGTTGGGTGCGGCCATGTGCTACGCCCTCTTCAACGTCATCTCACAGCGTATGGTCGCGTGTCGCTCGCGCGCCGTGGTGAGCGCCTACACCTTCGGTCTTTCAGCGCTGATGTTGGCAGCGCTCTCGCTGATCACGCACGACTCGCTTTCTGTCGTCTCGTGGAGTCCTCAGCTGTGGCTGATCATGGGTTCGATCGTCGTGGTGCCGACGATCTTCGGCGTATTGCTCTATCTTCGCGGGATCCGTTCGCTCGGACCTTCGCAGGCTGCGATCCTCTCCACTACTGAGCCGCTGTTCACCATCGCGCTTGCAGCGATCTTTCTCGGTGAGCGCCTTGCTCCGCTACAGTGTGTGGGAGCCGCGCTCGTGGTGGCGGGTGTCGTGGTGGCCGAGTGGCGTGCGCCGCAGGGCACAACTCGTACCGAGGCGCTCGCTGCGGTGTAGCCGCAAGGCCTTCCCCTAGAGCAGGTGCCAGACCGCCTGGAATGCCCAGGCGCCGCCAATGACCAGCGCCTGGCCGCCAAACGCCCACATGATCGCTCGTCGGACGTTGCTGCGCGTTTCGAGCGTCGGAGCCAGTGCGGCGTGCGTCATGTACGCCGAGCCCGCGAACGCCACGATTCGCAGCCCTGTGCTCATCGCACCGAGGTACGGCAGGAGTCCGCGCGCCCATGCATTCGTGACTGCGGAGCGTTGGTCTCGGCCATCACCAATGGCGACGCGCATCGCCAACAGTCGAGCCCCCGCCCATATCGCGCTACCTGCGGCGCCCCCGATCGCTGCCCGCGCGTCTCCGCCCGTGGCGACAGCCAGTCCGATGCCGGCGAGACCTCCCGCGACCAGCGCCCCGACACCTGTCACGACAGGGTGGTGTCGCGCTGGTGCGCAACGCGCAACGCGTGTGAGGAGTCTGCGCCAGGCCTCAAACCATCGACTTGCCGTGGCGCTGACTGACGGCATAAGGCGCGCTTCGTGACCTTCTGGGACGTGCTCGCGTGATACCATGTCCGGTGTTCCGCCGTACGCTCGGGGATTGGCTTCTTACAGCATACTGTAGCAGTGCGGCTCCAGGAGCGGACCGGCGCGGGGGGGATTGTGGAGGCACACAGGCCAGCAGGAACGCGGATCGCCGTGATCTTGAAGTCCATGGCGGCTGTCCTCACTGCGCTTGCCGTCGTTTTGCTCGTCGCAGGCGCGTATCTGTACCATCTCTCAAGCACGCTGCCCCATCTTGACGCTCAATCGGTCGCTTCCGTCGGAGCCCGCACGTCGATCGTCTATGCCTCCGACGGCACGCAGATCGCCCAGTGGCATGCCGAGCAGGATCGCACGCTCGTCCCCTACGACAGCATCCCTCAGGCGCTGACGCAGGCGGTCGTCGCCATAGAGGACCAGCGCTTCTATCAACACAACGGGGTCGATCTGAGGGCAGTTCTTCGAGCGGCTCGGGCGGACGCGGGTAGCGGCGCTTATGCGCAGGGCGGCAGCACGATCACGCAGCAGGTCGTCAAACTGCTGTTCACTGATGGCAGCCGCACCATCGGACGCAAGATCAGAGAAGTGCTGCTCGCCTACGAGTTGGAGAGCAAGGCCGACAAGCGGCAGGTTCTGGGGACCTATCTCAATCTCGTCTATTTCGGGGATGGCTGCTACGGCGTCCAGACCGCATCGGAGCACTACTTCGGTAAGTCCGTCGCAGACCTTTCTCTTGTTGAATGCGCCACACTGGCGGGAATCATCCGCTGTCCGGCTCGCTACGCGCCGACGGCTGATATCGATGCGTCGCGCACCCGTCGTGATCTGGTTTTGACCAAGATGGCCGAGGTCGGAGACGTCGATGATGCCGGAATGCGGGACGCGCAGGCTCAGCCCCTCAAGGTAGCCAGTCAACACGATTCCTCTGACATAGCGCCCTATTTCGTCGACTACGTGAAGCGCGAGCTGATCAAACGGTTCGGGTCGGATGAAGTCTTCAAAGGTGGCCTTCGCGTGTACACCACCCTTGATCTCGATACGCAGCGCGCAGCCGAGAAGTCCGCGCAAAGCGCGCTCGGCAAAAAGAGCGATCCTTCTGTGGCCATAGTGTGCCTCAACCACACCAACGGGCGGATCGCAGCTATGGTGGGCGGAAAGGATTTCGCCACTAGCCAGTTCAATCTCGCCACGCAGGCTCGCCGGCAGCCCGGCTCGGCGTTCAAGCCGTTCGTCCTCGTTGCCGCGCTTGAATCCGGTTACACCTCGCATGACGTGTTCGCGGCAACGCCGTACTCCGTTGCGGTCAAAGACGGTGTGTGGAAGGTGCAAAACTATGAGAATGAAGTCGTTAGCGGCTCTATGAGCCTGGCTGCGGCGACGACCTGGTCGGTCAACGCGGTCTTTGCCCGCCTGATCATGAAGGTCGGCCCGCAGAAGGTGGTCGATGTCGCGAAGGCTATGGGCATCACCAGCGTGGTCGAGCCCAACCCCGCGATCGCTCTGGGTGGTATTTCTCAGGGCCTCTCGCCGCTGGAGATGGCATCGGCGTACGGCACTATCGCCGATAACGGTGTGCACGTGGAACCGACAGCCATCATCAAGGTCACCGATGACTCCGGGAAGCTCCTGTTCGAGACCGAGGCGGTCAAGACGCAAGCGATTCCCCGCACAGTCGCGCGGAACGTCTCGGCGATGCTGCACGACGTCGTCGAGCATGGCACCGGTCAGGGTGCCCGGCTCTCCACGTGGGCTGCTGGCAAGACCGGCACCACGCAGGGTTATCGCGACGCGTGGTTCGTGGGCTATTCAGGGTCGCTGTGCACGGCGGTGTGGGTGGGCCATCCCGAGGGCCAGGTAGCCATGACAGACGTTCGGGGCATCAGCGTGACCGGCGGCAGCTTCCCGGCCACGATCTGGCGGGGGGTCATGTCTGAGGTGTTGAAGAAGAGCAGCGGAACAGTCGCGGCGAGCGACTCAGACAAGGCGGGGGTGTCTTCGCGGCGAGTACTGGTTACAATCTGCACGGACACCTACATGCTTGCCGGTCCGGATTGCACCAATACGATTCAGATGTATCTCGATCCTAAGGACGTTCCCAGTGGCACCTGCACGAAGCACTGACCATGAAGATTACTACCGCATCCTCCAGGTCACGCGCGATGCGGAGCCCGAGGTCGTCGACAAGGCCTATCGCGCGCTGAGTCTCAAGTACCACCCGGACACGTCTAAGATGTCCGAGGCGGACGCCACGCGTCTGATGCGGCGAGTCAATGACGCGTACGCGGTTCTCGGCAATCCCACAAAACGCCGCCGCTACGATGCCAGGCTCCCAAAGGAGCAAGGACACCGCAGCGGCTGGGAAGTGTTCGTCGATGAGGGCCTTATCGGCCTTTATCTGTCAGGCAGGCACTAGGACTCGGCGACTGCCAGTTTGTTTTGCACCTGGCGTAGGATCGCCGGGTAGGACACGGCGCCGTCATAGACGGGTTCGCCGTCGATGAACGTCACGGGGTAGATGAGTTTATCGTCATGGACGCGCATCACCTGCGTCGCATGCTGCTCGCGGTTCGCCGGGACGCTTGTGTCGACATAGACGATCTTCGCCTTGTCGCCAAAGCGATTCTGCATCTCAGTGCCGATTATCGAGGTGATCTCCTCCGGAGACCAGCTCGGGCCTCATCCACCGCTGAAGCAGTCGGCCTCTACCGGCGCATCCAAGACTTCAACAAGAATCTTCACGCTATCCATGATGTATTCTCCTCTAGACGAGTTTGACGGCGCGTTGGGGGCATGCTCGTACGCAGATGCCGCACCCGGTGCAACGCTCCTGGTCGACAGTGTACCCGTTAGCTCCGGGATACTTTCCGCCAGGCATCGGTTTTATCGCTCCGCGAGGACAGGTCCGGCGAGCCGGACACGCTGGAGAGCGGTCGCATATTGCATTGTCTATCGTGATCGATTGCACGTGTTCCTCCCGTTTCATCCGTCTATGCCACGACCAACTATACCCCTTGGGGTATGCGCGAGCAACCGCCATGCCAGCTCAGGTGCATGCGTGCAGTGCACGTCACTGCTAATATTGTCCACAGGCGCTAATTCATTCCGATCGTCCCTGCTCTGGGAGGCAATTGTGAAATTGAAGAGTCGGTTCACTGGGACCGGTCGAAAGCTTCTATACTCCATGCTCATAGCCGGGCTGGTCATCGGCGTCGCATTCCCGCTCGTTGCGAGTTTCTTCGTCACGCCCAAGAGTACCGGTGCCCTGTGGGCCTTCGTGTTCACGTGCTTGCTAGCCGGCGAGATGCTCGCGCTGTTCGCACATGCAGTCGCCATGTCCACGTCGGAGCGGATGCTTCGTTCTGTTCTCAGCCAGGCTGCATCCGTCATGGGACTTGCGGTTCACGAGGTTCATGGCGTCGATGAGCTCTCGCAGGAGACGGCGCGCGTGTTCGACAACATGGCGGTCCTCATCGAGCAGATCCGCGCAGCAAGCACCAATGTTCGAGCGCTCACGGCACAGGTTCTGGCAGCTGCCGAGGAGCAGGCTTCCGGCGCGGCTCAGCAGGCCGCCGCTGTCACCCAGACGTCCGCTACCGTCGAAGAGCTCGCGCAGACCTCCAGCCAGATAGCCGATAACTCGGCAGCCGTCGTTCGCGTGGCCGAGCGTACTCTCGCTCGTGCCGAGGAAGGCATGCAGGCCGTAGCGGCCACGGCCAACGGCATCAATGACATGGGCGAGACCACCCGGAGCTCATCTGAGCGGATCCTCCAGCTCGGCGAGCGTGGTCAAGAGATCGGGCGTGTCCTCGGTATCATTGATGAGATCGCCGAGCAGACTAAGATCCTGGCGCTCAACGCCGCCATCGAAGCAGCGCGGGCAGGGGAGTCCGGCAAGGGCTTTTCTGTGGTCGCTGACGAGATACGCAAGCTTGCGGAGTCGGTCACCGAGTCCACGCGTGAGATCGACCGCGTCGTCCATGAGATCCAGGCCGCGACCACGGCCCTCGTGATGTCCACCGAGAAAGTCAGCAATGAGGTCCAGCAAAACAAAGAGATCGCGAGTTCCACTCAGGGATCTTTGGAGCGAATCGTCTCTCAGGTCGAAGAGACGACCGATGCGGCCAAGCAGATATCGTTCGCCACGCAGCAGCAGCGCACCGCGTCAGACCAGGTCGTGGTCTCGATGAGAGAGGTCGCCACGGTATCGCGGCAGGCAGCTGAGACTTCTCGACAGATATCGACCGCCATCACGCAGCTCAACACTCTAATGGACACCCTGGTCATGCGCTGAAGGCAAAATCTTACGTATCAGAGGCTCTTTTTGCCCAGAACGCGGAATTTTTGCACTTTTTGATACCCCGCTTGTATTGTCCCTTCACAAGCGTTCCGATATCGTAAGCTGGATGGATGAGCCGCAACGGCTCATCGCTGTTGGGGAACAGCAGGTAGCGAGGAGAGATGCGTATGCCCAAGAACTTTACGAACGGGTTCAAAGACCCGGTTCGACGGCCGCGGTACATCATCTGGACAGGTGTGGTTGTCCTGGTGTTGGCTGCATTCGTCGTTGTCGCCTTTGGCGCCACGTCGACGTACTGGTTCTGTGCGAGCGTTTGCCACAAGGTGCAAGACGATTCGATCGAGGCCTACAATCGGTCTTCGCACAGCGAGGTTTCGTGCATGTCATGCCATGAGCCTGCGAATGCCGATCCCGTCACCTTCACATTGAAGAAGGCGAAGGCGCTGGGCGAGCTTGTAATGACTGTGACGAACAACTACAAGCTCCCCCTGAACGCCGCAGACGAGGTCGCGCTCAACAGAGACGAGATGAACTCCGGACAGTGCACGCAGTGCCACTCCGCGAATCGTGTCATCACGCCAAGCGATGGCATCATCATCGACCATGCGGTGCATGAGAAGAACGACATCCAGTGCACGGCGTGCCACAACCGCGTCGCCCACAACGAGACAGGTAGTTGGGAGCCTTCGCTCACCGACCCGCAAACAAACGCGACAAGCGTCAAGCACGCGAACTTCATGTCGATGACTGCGTGTTTCCGTTGCCACACTCTCACCGATGAAGCGCCTGAGGGCGGTATGAAGGCCCCTGGCACTTGTTCGACCTGCCATTCGGCTGACTTCAAGCTCAAGCCTTCGAGCCACGACGATGCGTCGTTTACTCGTGCCGGTCATGGCGCGCTTGCGATGACGCCTATCGATCGCAGCACTGGTAAGCCGGCGACCACCGAGGCGGCAAAGACTGCAGCTAAGCAGGCCATCGCGGACGAGAAAGAGGCGGCGGCTGAAGGCGGTTCCAAGGCTGATGTCTTGGAGCTGGTATCGGTCGATCAGTTGAACTACTGCGCGACTTGCCACAAGGTCGATACGTTCTGCACCGGGTGTCACGGTATGGAGATGCCGCACTCGACAGAATTCAAGACCACGACTCACGGCAAGATCTCCGAAACCAAGATGGACAAGTGCGATCTGTGTCATCAGGTCAAGAAGAACAACTACGAGTTCTGCAACGACTGCCACCATGGCACCCAGATCGACTGGAAGTACGACACCAAGGTCGACTGGAAGTTGCAGCATGGCAAAGCGGTCACGGAGAAGGGCGTCGATGCCTGCCTTGGCGCTTGCCATGAGAAGAAGTTCTGCATCGACTGTCATGCAAAGACCAATCCGATTCCTGCTTCGCACAAGGCGAAGGACTGGCTGCATAACAAGCTGACGGTCACGAAGTACGGTACTAGCGCTGCGGCTCCGACCGCCGCTCACGCGGTGAACGCGCTCAAGAACGTCGATAGCTGCGAGATCTGCCACGGCACCGGCGGCATCAATGCGAAGTTCTGCAAGGATTGCCACGGTATGGAGATGCCGCACCCTGACTCGTTCAAGAAGAACCACGTGTCATCGGCTAGCAGCAAGGCCAAGTGCTCCACCTGCCACCAGTTCAAGGAGGTCTGCTCGGATTGTCACCATGCAGGCGCCAAGAACGGCGTAGCCTGGCAGAAACAGCACTCCAAGGTGGTTGACGCCAACGGCGCCGCTGATTGCTTCAAGTGTCACGAGGACAAGAAGTTCTGCGTCGATTGCCATACCAAGCTGAAGGCCGTACCTGATTCGCATAAGGCCGCAAACTGGCTGCACTCGGCCGGTTCAGGCAAGTCCGCGGGTCACTCTGCAGCCTTTACCAAAGCCAATGACAGCTGCGAGTACTGCCATGGCACGGGTGGCACGAAGGCGAAGTTCTGTTCCGACTGCCACAAGCTGATCATGCCGCACCCCAGTGACTTCAAAGACACGCACAAGAGCGGTTTTGCGTCCAAGAAGTACACCAAGGCGACGTGCGAGAACTGCCATAACCAGTACTACTGCGATAGCTGCCACCATGTGGGTGCCAGCAGTAAGGTCCCGTGGCGTCAGTACCACCCGACTATCGTTAAGAAGAACGGCACGGAAGCTTGCTTCAAGTGTCATGAGCCTACGTACTGCTCGTACTGCCATGTGCGTCTGATCCGCTAGTACTACGGATCGGTTTCTTTACAGGAACGCCCGATCGGCGTGTGCTGGTCGGGCGTTCCTGCGTCGTGATTTTAGTTTGTCGTGACATAATGCTTTGCCCTTGGCGCCAGGACACGGTATGATACGTGCTCGTCGGGATGTGGCTCAGCTTGGTAGAGCGCTGCGTTCGGGACGCAGAGGTCGTGGGTTCGAATCCCGCCATCCCGACCAGATGACCCGAATGGCAGGTCCGGTGACGGACCTGCTTTTTCATATCCGGAGCGTGTCGCGATGCAGTGGTTCTTCCAAGCAGTCGGATACGGTCTGTGCCACCAGCTTTCTTCGCGCTCTTTGTTCGCGGGAGCATATCAACTCCCTGTCTGTGCTCGAGACACGGGAATCTACCTCGGCTTCGCGCTTTCGGCTGTCCTGATCGTCTTCTTGGCGCGGGGAAGCCGGCCCACCGAGGCGCCGCGTCCGTTTCTGCTCGTTGTTGTCCTGCTGTTTTTCGGCGTGATGGTTCTCGACGGCGCCACCGAGTATGCGGGGTTGCGGGCGACCAACAATGACCTTCGCCTGGTCACAGGTCTTCTGGCCGGCTACGCTCTAGCGCTTGTAGCGGTGCCGATGGTCAATAGTGGGCTATGGCGCCATACGTCAGGAAGTCGGCCTCTCAGCGGCGTTGAAGACGCCTGGGCATGGTTCATGAGCATCCCAGTGGCGTTCGTGACCTTCAGATACGTGCTTGTCCTGACCGGGGTGGTATACCCGCTCCTGCTCACCTGTGCCATTCTCGCAACGTACGCATACCTGAACCTGGTATTCGTGACCCTGGCTTCGCGTTTTGAGCGCCGGGCAGTGCGGGCGCAGGACACGTGGCCACAGGTGACGATCGCCATTGTTCTCGCGCTGATGGAACTGGCCGCTGCCGGATTGATGAAGGCGCTACTTCTTGGCAGGGTGTGAGAGTCCCGGCGCGAATCTATTAAGTGGAAGTCTCTAACGAGCGTGGTGCACTGGGAGGTGCCGCTTGTATACGAACAAGGACAGCGTCAAGGTGATGATCGTTACCAAGGACCATCGTCTTGAAGGAGTGATGCATGTCCTGGAGGGAAGCCGCCTCACCGACGCGCTCAACTCCAAGGGCAAAGACTTCTATGCGATCACCGATGCGAAGATCTGGCGTGTGGACGATGACAAGCTGCTGGCCTCGCCGCCGTATCTTGCAGTTGCACGTGAGGCTATCACGGTGATTTTTCCGTTGGGTGAGTAACGCCCTCTCCGGTCGCGTCTGATTAGACCGCGATCAAGCACGCCCCCGGACCATGTCAGTGACGCTTGTTACCCTTGTGCGAACAGATGTTCGTAGAAGGGTGAGTGATATGACGACTTGCATGGAACCAACTCGGGAAGGCGCTTGTGTGCTGAGGTCAGCCGTGGCGGCGCTGGCACGTAGCGCTCGCGCGAACGGTGCTTCGCAACGGTCCGTTGAACGCGCGACTGAAGTGACGTACGCCCGGTTTTCTCGGGAGAACATCGAGACGCCCTTGAGCTCAAGGCTGGCGGCTCGGGTTCGGGCCTACTACGCCGGGGTTCTGCGCAGGGAGGTCTGCCGGAACCCAAGTGCGGCAGACGCTTGCTATCGTAGCCTGTTGAGGGTCGCCTCCGCCGCGCAGGATCTGCGTGATGTCGGCATGAGCGATGCGCGCGTGCGCGATGAACTCGTGGAGACGCTGGGCATGGACGAGGGAATCGTCGAAGCGTATCTGACGCGCTCAGGCAATGTGTCGGTCACCGATATGACGATGAGCCGATCACGGTGAAGTCTGCGCGACTGATCAACCACATGCGGCGATGTGTGAGCGTCCCATTCTTCTCGGCCCAGGCCTCTACCACAAACCATATCGGTTTGCCATCAACCGTCGCGCGCTCTACTCGCACGGGTACGGATGCCGAATCCACAGGGAAGTCCCGTGTCAGATGGTCAGCCAGAGCGGCGGCGGCTTCGCCATGGGAACGTAAAGATATGAGGTACTCCTGGCGCAGCGCAGGCGCATCGGCTGCTGGGGTGTCCGAGACATCGGAGATATCGACGGATGACGCAAGCTTACCTGCCCGTGTCAGAGTGTATGTGTTTGCCTCTGAAACCCACTCTATCCGGTGACTGCGGCCGCATGAGGATGCCGCAAAGGCTAGCACCATCGCGAGCAACGAGAGCGCCACGCGGCGAGACAAAGGCATAAAGACCTCCAGGTTGGATCGACGGTTCAATGGTAGTGTACCTTCAGCGGCCCCGTACGCATATGAAGGGGGATCCAGTGCAGTCCATCATCTGTTTTACCTCGGATTTTGGCAGTGGAGACACCTGGGTGGGCGTTTGTCATGCTGTCATCTATCGGGCCTGTCCGCAGGCGCGTGTGGTGGATCTTGGGCATAACGTCGCACCGTTCGACATTCGCAAGGCTGCGTCCGTCGCTGCCTCGGGTGTCTACCAGCTTCCCGATGCGATTCATCTCGTAGTGGTCGATCCCGGTGTTGGCGGTGGTCGGCGCGATCTGATCGTGGTGACTACGGCCGGCGTTCTGCTCGTGGGGCCGGACAATGGTGTCCTTATACCTGCGGCGCGGCGCGGCGGCGGTGTCAAAGAAGCATATTCCATCATTCCGGAGCAGCTGAACTTTCGCGAACCGCTTGCTACGTTTCATGCGCGCGATGTGCTTGCGCCAGCTGCAGCTGCGCTCGCATGCGGTGTCGAGCCGAGCCATATTGGTGAGCCAGTGGATCCCGAGTCTCTTGTGGATGGCCCGTTTGCGGCAGGACGGCTGGAGGGCGGAGCGTATATCGCTGAGGCCATTGATACTGACCGCTTCGGCTCGGTGCGCTTTGGCCTGTCTGCAGAAACCATCAAGACGCTATCCGGAACAGCGACCAAAGTCCGGCTGAGCGTTGGTCATCTCGAATTGATCGTCCCGTTTGGCCACACGTTCTCCGATGTACCGGAGGGCGATCCCATCACGCTCGTCGATTCCTCCGGTTGGTTTACGTTGGCGGTTAGAATCGGAAGCGCTGCTGAACGTTATGGCATTGAATCGGGGATGGTGGCGACCATCAGGTTCTCTGATTGATGTCAGACCCGGGCACTAGTCTGCTGTTGCAGTCGAGCAGCCGGAGGCGGTCATCATGAAGAGCCAGTACATCAATACCATTGCCGAGGGTACGCGGATCGATTCGGTCTTCGCGGTCAGCACCAAAGAGCTTCGATCCAGCAGATCTGGCGAAGCCTACCTCTCGCTGCAGCTCGGGGATCGTACTGGTCGTATGGCCGCGGTCATGTTCAAACCTGATGCAGCTGCTCAGGAGCTGCCCGCAGGAACCGTTGCTCGTGTAGAGGGAGTCGCCACTACGTTTCGCGGTGTCCGGAGGATCTCGGTGGAGCGTTTGCATGCTGCCGAGAAGTGGGATTCTGCAGATCTGCTGCCGGCTTCGCCGCGTGATGTCGGAGAGCTTCTTTCGCAGTTGAGGGCTCTCGTCCGCACAGTCGATGACCCCAACCTCGCACGACTGCTGCGTGTTGTTTTTGGTGACAAGGCGTTCATGCGGACGTTTCTTGCCTGCCCTGCCGCTCAGTCGAACCATCATGCGTATCTTGGCGGGCTGCTTGAGCACACAGTAGGAGTCGCGACGCTCTGTGCGCAGGCAGCGTCGCAGTACCGGGACACCGATCGCGATCTGCTGGTCACGGGAGCTTTGCTCCACGATGTCGGTAAGGTGGAGGAATTGACGTTCAGCACCACCATCGAGTACACCGATGCCGGTAGATTCGTTGGGCACATCGTGCTGGGCGAGGCTCGCTTGAGGCGTGCGATCGATCGGCTCACGGGCTTTCCTGAGGGATTGGCCATGCGGTTGACCCATCTGATCCTCTCGCATCACGGAGAGCTCGAGTCTGGATCGCCTAAGCAGCCGTGCACGTTGGAAGCTGTGATCCTGCATCAGTGTGATGAGCTTGACGCGCAGGCCAGTGGATTCGTACAGTCTGCCACCGGTGCATCCCGGGTGGAAGAGCAGTGGACCGATTCGCAGAATCAATTCGGTCGTCCGCTCTATGCTCCCATCGATGTACTAGCGGAGAGCGGGCCTTCGGCCCCCGGTCTCCGCTCTGTGGCTGGAGCGCGAGCCTGAGGGTATGAGTTTGATAGCGGCTATTCGTCTACAATCGATGTGTGCAACAAACGGACATGTCTTTCGGAACAAGGAGTGCTCATGGCGTATCCACAAGCAGAGATCGGCGTTTTCGGCGGCAGCGGGTTTTACTCTCTGCTCGACGATGCGACCGAGTTCAAGGTCGACACACCTTACGGCGCGCCGTCATCGATGGTGACGTACGGAGAGATCGCTGGCCGCAAGGTCGCGTTTCTGCCGCGTCATGGCAGCGATCATAGCCTTCCTCCCCACAAGATCAACTATCGGGCGAACGTATATGCGATGAAGCAGCTGGGCGTCACTCAGATCATCGGACCGAACGCGTGTGGTTCGTTGCAGTCCCACGTCAAACCGGGCGATTTCGTGATCTGCGATCAGTTCGTCGATCGGACCACAGGACGTGTCGACACGTTCTACGATGGCCCCGTGGTGACGCATGTCTCATCGGCGGATCCCTATTGTCCGGAGATGCGTAAGGTCGCAATCGACAAAGCCAGGGAACTTGGGATAACGGTCCACCCCTCGGGAACAGTCGTGGTCGTTCAGGGACCGAGGTTCTCCACTCGCGCAGAATCTCGCTGGTACGCATCACAGGGATGGGAGGTCATCAACATGACCCAGTATCCCGAGTGCTATCTCGCGCGCGAGCTTGAGATCTGCTATTGCAATATCTCTCTCATCACTGATCACGATGCCGGTGCCGAGGGTGTCGAGCCGGTGACCAATGACGAGGTGGTGCGCGTATTCGCTCAGAGTAATGAGAAGCTCAAGTCGCTTCTCTACAGTATGATTCCAGCACTTCCCACGAAACGTGAGTGCATCTGCTCAACCGCTCTCACGGGCGCCGCATTCTGATACAGGCATGAAGGTCGCGTGGTTCCGGGCGGCCGCGAAGTGCGGTCGTCCGGACGTGATTTGGAGGGACAGTGTCGGTGTTTCCATCCCTGCGCATAGCAAAGGTGTTCGGGATCCCGGTCGAGGTCAACGGGAGTTGGTTCTTCGTCTTCTTTCTCGTGGCGATGACGCTTACGCTCGGTTACTTTCCCCAGACTGTTCCGAGACTCAGCTCCACGGCCTACGCGATAATGGGCGCTATCACCACGCTGCTCTTCTTTGCCTCGGTGTTTCTTCATGAGCTCGCACATTCTCTGGTCGCGCGACGTGGAGGACTGAGGGTCACCCGAGTGACGCTGTTCATATTCGGCGGCGTGTCGCAGATGGACCGCGAGCCTCAGCGACCGGGAGTCGAGTTGAGAATGGCTGTCGCGGGGCCTCTCATGAGCCTTGTTCTTTCCGGCGCGTTTTACGGGGCGGCGCGGATTCCGGGGGTATCGTCGTTGCCGGCCGTCGTTGTGGTGCTTGAGTACCTGGGCATTATCAACTTGTCGTTGGGCATCTTCAATCTCCTTCCGGGTTTTCCCCTTGACGGTGGACGTGTTCTTCGCGCAGCCCTGTGGGCTGCTACCGGAGACATCCTCAAAGCAACCCGGTGGGCGAGCCGGATGGGCCAGATCATCGGGATGCTGCTGGTAGGTGTGGCGGTATTCGGTGTCGTGCTGGGCCGTTCTCTGGATCTCGTGTGGTTTGGTGTCATTGGTTGGTTCATCTCGGGTCTCGCCACGGCCGCATACCATCAGCAGGTACTGCGCACGCGTCTCAGCGCGATCAAGGTTGCCGAGGTCATGTCCACGGTTCCCGAGCTCATAGACGCCGAGACCGCGCTTGATCATTTTGCGCACGGCTATCTGCTTGCCGGCGAGCATCAGCATTTTGCTGTCATCCGTGAGGGCGCGATCGTTGGTTTGATCGGCATGGAGAACCTGAAGTCCGTGCCGCCGGTTGACTGGCCGCAGACACGCGTGGGCGATGTTGCGTACTCTGACCTTGCGGGCGTCGTCGTGCCCCCGGATGCGACAGTGGAGAGCATCCTGCCACGGTTGGAGCCGGACGGCCCCGGTGCCGTTCTCGTCCAGGAGGGAGGACGTCTCGCGGGTGTCGTGACTCGTGCGGATGTCATCGCGCTGCTGGGGCGAATGGATGAATCTGCGCGCACGTGAGCTTGTGTCCACCGGTTCGTATTGTTAGGCTTGGTCGATTCCAACGTGCAGTTGATGGGACGAGGCGTGGTCGGGAGAAGTGATGCACGGATTCCGGAAGGCGTCATAGAGCGGTTGCCGCTCTATCTGGGCGTGCTGATTCAGCTGCGCCAGACCAGCAGGAGTACCATTTCTTCCGCGCATCTCGGAGAGCTGACGGGTGTTAATCCTGCTCAGATCAGACGAGATCTCACCCACTTCGGCAACTTCGGGAAACGCGGCGTTGGCTACGATGTCGCATCGCTCGTAGAGCGCATACAGCATATCCTCGGTGCGGATCATATTCATCGCCTTGCGCTGCTGGGCGCCGGTCATCTGGGTTCGGCGATAGCCGGATACAACGGACTACGGCAGCACGGATTCAACGTGACGGCGGTGTTCGATAACGATCCAGCCAAGATCGGGGCTAGAATCGGCGAGATGGTCGTGCAAGATGTCGTTGAGCTGGACGCCACGGTAAAGGCGCAGGGAATCCGGATCGGCGTGATAGCGGTGCCGCCCGTTGCAGCGCAGGAAGCGGCAGACGTCCTGGCGCGCGCCGGTGTGCGTATCATCCTCAACTACACGCCGGTTATCGTGCGCGTGCCGGACACTGTGACCCTGCATAATACCGATCCGGTACATGAGTTGCTACATACGCTGTACTATCTGTCTCGTACCGAGGGCGTGACGAGCGTCTGAGTGCGTGATATTCTGTCCAGCGTTACTCATCCGGTAAATAGGCCGGTGGGTCGTTCTAGTCGAGGAGGCAACATGGCTGTTTTCGGTATGCCAGGTGGGCCAGAATGGATTATCATTCTGGCCATTGTACTGGTACTCTTTGGCCCCTCGCGTCTGCCGAAGCTCGGCAAGTCGATCGGTAAGACCATGAAGGCTGTGCGCGATGGCGTTGATGGTAAGAGCGATGACGATGATGATGAGTCAAGCAAGGCCGAATCCAAGAAGTCCGAAGATACTGCTTCTGAGAAGCAGGAAGTCTAGCAGCGACGTCTTTGTTCCGAGCGTCCGCACGAATGATCGTTGTTCGTGCGGTGATCGGTGTCATAGTCTCGTGAATGTCTCGCCGTATTTCGCTGCGGCATTGCCGTCGTCTGTTTGCCGGGGAGCTTGAATGAACAAGGAAATAGCGCTTACTCCTGAAGGACTGGTTCACCTCGAAGAGGAGCTTGTCCATTTGGAGACTGTTCGTCGTCGTGAAGTCGGCGATCGAATCAAGGAAGCCAAGGAGTTCGGAGATATCTCCGAGAACTCAGAGTACGACGATGCGAAGAACGAGCAGGCATGGGTTGAGAGTCGCATTGGTGAGGTCAAGCAGATATTGGCACACGCGACAGTGATCGACGCGCCTCGCTCGAAGAGCAAGGTCACGCTTGGTTCGCGGGTGGAGTTGCGTGACATTGAAACAGGTGACGTTCATGCTTACCAGATCGTGGGTTCTGCCGAAACCGATCCTACCAACGATAAGATATCGAATGAATCACCGGTAGGCGCAGCGGTCATGAATACTAAGAAGGGCGAGACTGTCCACGTGAGCACGCCGCGTGGCACCGTCATCGAGTATGAGATCGTCAAGATTACCAAGTGATCACATGACAGATGAGACTGAATGTGAACAGGACGCCTCGTCGGTAGATGTGTTTGCGGCGCGTAAGCAGACGCTCGATGCCATTCGCGCTCGTGGTGAGCAGCCTTACAAGAGTCGCTTCGACCGGACGCACACGGCCGCTGATCTCCGGCGTATCTATGCGGAGCTGGAGCCAGGGACCGATACTTCGGATGTGGTCTCAGTCGCTGGTCGGCTCGTCGCCAAACGCGATCAAGGGAAGATAGTCTTTCTCGTGGTCCGTGATGCAGGTGTCGATCTGCAGCTGTTTTGCCGTGTCAACGTGCTCGGCGATGACGGCATGGGCGGTCTCGCAGATCTTGATCTTGGAGATTGGATCGGTGCCACTGGCACGGTCTTACGGACGCGCCGCGGCGAGCTTTCAGTGCTCCCCACGGCTGTTTCTCTGCTCTCGAAGTCTTTGCGACCGCTTCCTGAGAAGTTCCACGGCCTCTCTGATACGGAGACACGCTACCGTCAGCGTTATGTCGACCTCATCGTGAATCCTGAGGTCCGCACGACCTTCGAGAAGCGTTTCGCGATTATCGCCGCTATTCGACGGTTCATGGCTGAACGTGGTTTTCTTGAGGTCGAGACGCCGATGCTGCACCCCATTCCCGGCGGTGCGACTGCGCGTCCGTTCGTCACGCACCACAACGCGCTGGATATGGACTTCTACCTTCGTATCGCGCCGGAGCTTTATCTTAAGCGGCTGTTGGTTGGCGGTTTCGGACAGGTGTTCGAGATCAACCGCAGTTTTCGCAACGAGGGTATCTCGATACGTCACAATCCTGAGTTCACGATGCTCGAGGCATACCAGGCGTTCACCGA
>Ga0123339_10000639_pt1 | contig 26239 bp, 24 predicted proteins | sample lystaG_FD_89956 | JGI IMG/M metagenome (GOLD analysis project Ga0123339, IMG submission 89956) | Glacier valley bacterial and archeal communities from Borup Fiord, Nunavut, Canada, to study Microbial Dark Matter (Phase II) -... | ecosystem: Environmental > Aquatic > Freshwater > Ice > Glacier ...
AAGGCCCTGGAGCTGGACGCTCCCTGGATCGGAGCGCCCGATTGGTCAAGGGCAATAAGTGGCGATGCCTGGCGCCTATCCTGCTCTTCATTGTCCTGCCGATGATTGCGGTGGGCGGAGCCGAATCAATGATGGAATTGCTGGGGTACCCTGAAACAACGTTGCTGGGCAGCATCGTGACTGCCTGCGCCATGGGCATCTACTCTACCTTGAACTGCGCGTTGCCCGGCGTGCTCTACGTGCAGCTTCGCCGGTTGAAGGACGGTGCGGGTCCGCAGCAGACCGCTTCTGTGTTCGGTTGACCGCTGGCCGTTACCGGCCCGGCTGGTGCCTGTCGCCGGCCCAATGGTGGCCGTTACCGGCCCTGGCGGTCGAACTTGTCCAACCGCCGCCGTCCAAATAGCAGCCCGCGTTCCAAGTGCCGGCGCAGGCCGGTGTAGTAGGCCTGCAGGAACACCTGGGGGGCTTCCTGGCCACGGACCCAGCCAATCTTGGCGCCGATACGGTCGGCCACCGCCGTCATCGTTGCGCTGTCCCGTTGCCGCAGCACCTCCTCCAATACGTGCAGCTCCTTGATGCCGTAGGCGTCGAACTGGGCGGTCGTGAAGCTGGCGGCTAGCGCGGCGCCGGCCTGCGTCGGCACGCCGGCCAGGTCCGCCTGCAGGCGCCGCCGGGGCGTCCGCACCACCCAGGTTCCGGCCAAAAGGTCGCCGACCCGCAGCCGGTCGCGGTTCAACAGCGGGAATATCAGGAACATCCCGGACCAGCCGAGGCCGAGCAGCACCAGCCAGCCGTCGGCGGAGGTGCCGCTGACGCTGATGAGGCTGAGCGGCAGGAACAGCTCCAGCTCCCGCACCAGGTTGCGCGCCAGGACCGCATCGGCGGTCAGCCGTCCGCCGCCTTGGGACGCGACGCGGATGCCGAGGGCACGCTTGCCCGGCGTGGCCGCCCGCGGCCGCAACTCGAACAGCACGAAATAGAAGTTGCGCAGCAGGAAAAAGCCGAGCAGCCAAATGACGCCAGTCAGGCTGATGCTCAGGCCCATTTTGACAACTAGCGCCAGGGCAAGCAACGTCAAGCCGGTCAGCGCCGCGCAGATGATCACGAGGTCGATCAGGAAGGCCGACAGGCGCTCGGTGCCGTCCGCCAGGATCAGCGGCAGGCCGATGCCTTCCGGCGTGACCAGCACGCGCGTGCGGCGGGCGGCATCGGCTGGGGTGGCGGGCGCGGTCCGGCTCATGCTGTGCCGCGCCTAGGCATGTAGAGATAGGTGCCCCACAGCACCAGAGACAGGGCGGCGATGGCGTAGCGTTGCGCGTCCACCCGGACGGCTTGGCGGATGACGCCTTCCAGGAAGCCGGCGCACAGCAGCATGACGAAAACGCCGGCCATCAGGGTTGCCGCCTGCCGCCCGGCGGCGGCGGCGGACGCCATGCGGCTGCGCGCGCCGGGCATGGCCACGGCGACGCCGATGCGGACGCCGGCTGCCCCGGCCAGCACGACCGCCGTCAGCTCCGTGACACCGTGCACCAGTAGCCAGCCGCCCAACGGCATCCCCAGGCCGCGCTGGTAGAACAGCGCGCCGAACGCGCCGATGGTGGCACCGCTGTAGGCCAGCAACAGCGCCGTGGGCAGGCAGAACGCGAAGCCCAGCGCGAACGCCGTGATGGCCACCTGGGCGTTGTGCGTGAACAGGTATGTGGAGAACAGGCCGAACCCGGCCTCACCCGCATCATAGAGCGTGTCCCGCAGCAGGTCGGTGCTGGCGGAGGGGTCGCGCCCACCGGCCAGCCCGCCCGGCACGAAGACGTAGAACCAGTCGGCATCCTGCAACACCAGCACCGCCGCCAGCACCGCGCCGCCGGCCAGGAATAGCCAGGCGGCCAGGGTCTCCCGCCACAGCGCTTGGGCGGCCCGCGGCCAGTCCAGCGCGAAGAATTGCCCCAGCCGCTGGCCTAGCCGGACCCGGGTGCCGTAAACCAGGAAATAGGCACGGGCGCAGAGGTCCTCCAGGTAAGCGACCAGGTTGCTGTCCAGCGAGGTCGCGCGCGCGACGGACAGCGCCGATAGGGCGGAGCGGTATAGCGTCGGGATGGCCAGCAGGTCGGCGTCCGAGACCTGGGACAGCGACCCGCGTTCCAGCCGAGTGAGCAAGCCTTCCAGGCGGGACCAGCCGGCCTCGCGCTCGGCACGGAAGCGGCGGCTGCGGAGGTCCTCGGACGATGCGCCGCTCATGCCGCGGCCTGGCGGGCTGCGCCACCGCGGTGCATCTCCAGCACGCGGCCGATCAGGGCGGGGCCGACGCTGCCGGCCGGGGCTTCGATCACGATGGCACCCAGGCGGCGCAGCCGGGCCAGGACGACTTCGCGCTCCGCGAGGAGGGTGCCGGCGACGACGGCGCGGGACACGTCCTCCGTCGTCAGGGGCGCGGCGTCGGCCAGGGCGGCCAACTCGTCGTCGCGGAAGGTGACGAACAGCACGGCGTGGCGTTCCAGCAGGCGGCCGACGTTTTCCAGCATCAGCTCGGCCCCGGTGGTGTCGGCGAAGTCGGTCAGCACGACGACCAGGGCGCGCCCGCCTAGGGTTGCGCCCAATTCGGTCAGGCCGAGGGTGAAATTGGTTTCCTCGGCCGAGTAGTCCAGCGCCGCCGCCTGCCGTTGCAGGCCGCCGAACGCGGCGGTGCCGGTGACGGCGCCGGTGGACAGCACGGGGCGCGCGCCGAAGGCGAACAGGCCGACGCGGTCGCCGAGCTTGAGGCCGGCGAAGGCGAGGACCAGGCCGGCGTTCACGGCGTGGTCCAGGCGCGGCAGGCCGCCGGCCAGCGGCTCGCTCATTAGGCGGCCGGTGTCGAGCGCGATCATCAGGGTGCGGTTGCGCTCGGCCTCGGTTTCGCGGACGAGCAGCTTGGCGTGGCGGGCGGACTGGCGCCAGTTGACGCCGCGCGGGTCGTCACCGCGCTGGAACTCGCGCAGGGCGTGGAACTCGGTGCTTTCCGACCAATCGCGTTGGAGCGCCCGGCCGGTGCTGTTGTTGCGGGAGAACAGGCGCATCGCGGCCTCCCGCACCTGGCTGATGGCGGGGATGACGGGGATGGCGCGGTCCAGCGTCCGCCGCTCGACCCGGCGGAGCAGGCCGAGCGGGCCGCCCCAGCGCAGGTGCAGCGCCGCCAGCACGGCGGTGCCCCGGCGGCGTGGGGTCAGGCGGAAGCGCACGGCGTTGGCGGCGTGCCGGGCCGGGCCGCAGGCCAGGCGGTCGTCCACCTCTAGGATCGTGTCCAGCCGTGGGGGCGGGCGGCCCTGGATGCGGAACAGGGCGTCGGCGGGGCGGCCGACCTCGATTGCGCCGGGCAGCACGGGGTCTAGCGTGAAGGCTTGGGACCGGCGCATCGCCAGCAGGTCGGCGAGCATCAGGACCACGACTGCGCCGATCCAGGCGGGGCCGGCGACCCACCAGTCGTCGTTGATGACGCCGAGGGTGACCGCGACGGGCACGCCCAGCGCCATGGCGATGACGGCGCGCCAGGTCGGCACGGCGGCGGACGACCTGGCGCGCACCTGGCGCGCCTTGGGCGGACGGGCGGGGCGGGTCACGACGCCATCACTATTTGAGGGGCCGCCATTATTTAGGGGCCGCCGTCATCGGGGTGCCGGAACCTGGGCAACCAGGCCGGCCACGACGTCTGCGACTTTGCGGCCATCAATCTCGGCCGCGGGGGACAGGATGACGCGGTGGCTGAGGGCGGGCAGCGCCAGCGCCTTCACGTCGTCTGGCACCACGTAGTCGCGTCCGTCCATCGCCGCACGGGCGCGGCTGGCGACGGCGAGCATGGCGGCGGCGCGGGGGGACGCCCCGGCCTCCAGGTCCGCGGTGGCGCGGGTCGCGCGGACCAGGGCGACGATGTAGGCCACGACGGGCGCGGCCAGCGCGACCTGCCCCACCGCCGCGACGGCCCGCCCGATGGTTGCGGCGTCGGCGACTTGCTGCACGCCGAACGACGCGGGGTCTGGCATCCCGGAGCGCGCGCCGTGCCCGGCGACGATGGCTTGCTCCTCCGCTTCGCTCGGGTAGTCCAGCACCTGCTTGAACAGGAAGCGGTCCAACTGCGCCTCGGGCAGGGGATAGGTGCCCTGCTGCTCGATGGGGTTCTGCGTGGCGATGACGGTAAAGCGGGGGCCGAGGCCATGGCGCACGCCGTCTATGGTGACGAAGCGTTCCTGCATGGCTTCCAGGAGGGCGGCCTGGGTCTTGGGCGGGGTGCGGTTGATCTCGTCGGCGAGCAGCAGTTCGCAGAAGATGGGGCCGCGGGTCAGGGAGAAGGCGCTTGTCTGGAAGTTGAAGATGTTGGCGCCGACGATATCGCCGGGCATGAGGTCGGGGGTGAACTGCACCCGGCCGAAGTGGAGGCCGAGGGTGCGGGCGAAGCATTGGGCGAGGAAGGTCTTGGCGGTGCCGGGCGGGCCTTCCAGCAGGATGTGCCCGCCGGCGAGCAGGGCCGTGATGACGAGGTCCACCGTGGCCGCCTGGCCCATGACGGCGCGGCCGATTTCCGTCCGGATGCGGGCCACCAGGCCCTGGACGTCGCCGACCCCAGTCGTATGGTCCGGCGCATACGTGGCGGCCGGCATCGCGTCCATATTATCCATGCAAGGCGGTCCTCCAGTGGTGCAGCCGGCGGGCGAGGCGGAGTAGGCCGTTGCCGTCGCGGACCCCGCCGGAGTCCGCCAGCAGCGACGTGAACGTGTCGGGCAGGCCGCGCAAGGTGGCGGCGCGGTCCAGGTAGCTGTCCAACTCCGCCCCGGTCAGCCGGCGCGGCGCGGCGGAGGCGCGGGCGGCGCGGCTGCGGGTGAGTTCGGCGTAGGGCAGGGCCATGCGCGCCTCCCGCCCGGCGAGGGCGATCAGGGCGGCGGAGTTGTCGGCCAGCGCGCGCTTACCGGGGTCGTAGGCGCGCCGGGCGGCCTCAGCCGGGCCGAAGCGGCGGGCGGACAGCAGGCCCACGAGGCCAGCAGCGGCCGCAGCGCATAGCGTCGCGCCCAGCAGCGGCGGCACCAGCAGCAGGCGCAGCAGGTCGCGGGACCGGCCGAAGCCGTTGAGCGAGATGTCGAATGTGACGGGCTGGTTGTCCGCCAGGTTGGAGATGATGGCCATTGCGGATTCCGCGCCGGCCTGGTCGGCCAGGGACAGGTTGTTCAGCAGGTCGGGGTCGGCGAGCACGTATGGCCCGTCCGCATAGGGCTGGCCCAGCAGGATGCCGCCGTCGCGGTCCTTCAACGCGGCGATCCATCTGCGGCCGGTCAGGGTCTGCAGGCGGTCCACGGCGGGGAAGTCGGGCGCGGGGCCGGTGCTGAAGAAGGAGAGGTCCTGGACGTTGGGCGGGGCGGTGCCGGTGCGGCGGCGGAGGGTTAGGCCGGTCCAGTCGGTGGGGAGCACGCCCAGGACGGCGCGGTCCGGTTGCAGCCCGCGGGGGCGGACCCAGCCCGGGTGGTCCTGCATGTCCTCGGTCCGCCACTTCGGCAGGACGATCAGCACGGTGTCGGAGGGGAGTTCCGGCATGGTGTCGGGGCCGCGGCTGCCTGCGCCGGGGGTGAGGACCATCAGGCCCCCGTTGGCGCCGGTGGCGGATGCGCCGCCGGCGGCGCGGGCCGGGTCGCGGCTGACCAGCACGGGCGTGCCCGAGTCCTGGAGCAGGCGGATCACTCCGGCGAAGCCGACTGCGGAGCGGGAGGCCGCATGGGTGCCGCCGTCCTGGGCGCTGGGGCCACGGGCGAAGGCGAGCAGCACGACGAAGCCGACGAAGCAGGCGAGGCCGACCCCGACCATCCCGGCGACGACCAGCGGGGAGAACGCCTGGCTGGGGTTGGTTGCCGTGGTGGCGGGGGGCGTGGCGGTGGTCACGCCCGGGTCTGGGTGGGGAGCAGGCCGGCATAGAGGGCGCGGCAGGCGGTCCAGTCCTGCATGTCGAGCGCGGCCTGGGCGAACACGGCGCGCTCGGTATGGGCGGCGATGCCGGCGAAGGCGGTGCGGAGGGCGGGCGGCAGCTCCTGCAAGGCGGCGATGTCCCGGCTGGTGTGCGACGGGCCGAGCGCACGGGGGAAGTTGTCTTGGATCAGGGTGACGCCGCGCAACAGCAGGGCATGGACGGCTGCGCCGTAGCGCCCGGCTGCGGCCAGCGCGTCGGCGTCGGCCAGGACAGCTGCCGGGACGTGGATGGCGTCCAGCGGTGCATCGGGCGCCGCGGTGGCCCGGCTTGCCGGGCGCGGACGCCCGCGGGTGCGGATGACCTGCACGGCGACTGCCCCCAACGCCAGGGCGAAGACGACGATCACGACCCAGAATAAGTCGCCGGCGTTGGCCAGCATGGACGGACCTTCGGAAGGGACCGGCGGCGGTGGCGGCGGTGCGGCTGCCGGGAACCGCAGCTGTAGGGTCGCGTCCTCGATCAGCCGCCTGTAGCCCTGCCCGATGTCCGCCATGCCCTGCGAGCCTGTTGCACTGCAACGTAGCGGCAAACCGCCGTGGGCCGCTAGCCTACTTGGGTGGTTGATTGAAGGCGTCGTGCCGGGCCAGCAGGCGCTGGGCCTGCTTGAGGTGGGGAATGTCCAGCATCGTGCCGTCCATTCCGACTGCGCCGGCGTTTGGCGCTGCTGCGAAGGCGGCGAGGACCCGGCGGGCATGGGCCACTGCGGACTCGGACGGCATGAAGGCGGCGTTGATGGCTGCGACCTGGTCGGGGTGGATGGCGAGCCGGCCGGTGAAGCCCTCGCGGGCTGCGGCCTCTGACGACGCTTGCAGGCCCGGCAGGTCGCGGAAGTCGGCGTAGAGGGTCTCGACTGGCTCGACCGCTGCGGCCCGGGCTGCCATCAGGACGAGGGAGCGGACCATCTGGTAGGTGAAGTCCCAGCCGCCGCCGGGGTCGCGGTTGCTGCTGGCGCCGAGGGCAGTGGCGAGGTCCTCGGCTCCCCAGGTCAGGCCGTATAGGCGCGGCAGGGGGGTGTCGGCGTAGGTGCCGAGGCCGAAGGGCGCGCGGGGAGTTTCGGTCGCCACGGGCATGACCGGGATGGGGTGGGGCACGCCGTCGCGGCGCTCCAGCACGTCCAGGCAGTGGCCGAGGCGCAGGACGTCGGCCGGGCCGTCAACCTTGGGGACCATGATCCCGTCGGGCGCGGCGCGGACGATGGCGGCGAGGTCGTCCAGCCCACCTTCATCCAGCGGGTTGATGCGGACCCATAGGCGGGGCGACGGGCCGGTGTGGGCGTTCAGGGCTTCGACGACCATGGCCTGCGCCGCTGCCTTGCGGGCCGGGGCGACGGAGTCTTCCAGGTCCAGGATCAGGGCGTCTGCCCCGGATTGCAGGCCGCGTGCGAGCTTGCGGCTGCTGTCGCCGGGGACGAAGAGGAAGGAGCGCAGGGTCACGCGGGGCGCCGAAGTTGCAGGCCGGAGCGGCGGCAGTGGGCGACCAGCTCGTTGCGCTGGTTGTAGGCGCGGTGGAGGAAGGTGACGATGCCGGCGTTGGGGCGGGAGTTGGAGGCGCGCAGCTCCAGCACCTCGGTCTCGATCCGCAGGGTGTCGCCGTGGAAGACGGGCTTGGGGAAGCGGACCTCGTCCCAGCCGAGGTTGGCGACGGCGGTGCCGAGGGTGGTGTCGCCGACGGAGATGCCGACCATGAGGCCGAGGGTGAAGGCGCTGTTGACGAGGCGCTGGCCGAATTCGGTTTCGGTGCGGCAGTATTCCTCGTCGAGGTGGAGCTGGGCCGGGTTGTGGGTCATGCAGCTGAACAAGACGTTGTCGGCCTCGGTGACGGTGCGGCGGATCGGGTGCTGGAAGGTTTGCCCGACTTGAAGGTCGTCGAAGTAGAGTCCTGGCATGTGCGTTCGCCTCTGGCCGGTTGCGGGGGGTGTATCTGGCGCGGCACGGCTGGGCCAGGGGCGATGGTCTGCCTGGGAGGGGCCGGGGTGAGAGGTGTGCTGACTGCGGTGCTGGGGCGCGGGCCTGAGTGGGCCTCAGTCATCATAGGGCCTGGGGTGCTGACTGTCGGGCGGGATACGGGCTGTTCAGCGGCCTGGGGCCTTGTATTAGGGACGATGCTCTTGCCGTTTCCCTCACCCCGGCCCTCTCCCGGAGGGAGAGGGAGGAGGCAGACTGGCATTTGTCCATGCGTCTCCGGCGCAGGCTTTGCGGGGCGGCTTGTTGGTGTAGGCTGGGCGGGGCCAACAACTGCCGCGGAAAACGCGGCACGGCGAAGGGGAGGGCGGGGCATGACGACGACGAGGCGCAAGCTGATGGGCGGGATCGCGCTGGGCGCGGCGCTGCCGGCGACCTGGGTGTTTGCGCAGGCGAAGGGCACGGTTGGGATTGCGATGCCCACCAAGTCCTCGGCCCGGTGGATCGCGGATGGCGACAACATCGTGAAAGTGCTGCGGGAGCGGGGCTACGGCACCGACCTGCAATATGCCGAGGACGACGTGCCGAACCAGCTCTCGCAAATCGAGAACATGATTACCAAGGGGGTGAAGGTCCTGGTGATCGCGGCCATTGACGGGACTACGCTGTCCGATGTGCTGGGACAGGCGGCGCGGGCGGGGATCAAGGTGATCGCCTACGACCGGTTGATCCGCAAGTCGCCCGACGTGGACTACTACGCGACGTTCGACAACTTCCAGGTCGGGGTGCTGCAAGCGCAGTCGCTACTGGCCGGGTTGAGGCCGCGGGAGGGCAAGGGGCCACTCAGCATCGAGCTGTTCGGCGGCTCGTCAGACGACAACAACGCATTCTTCTTCTACGACGGCGCGATGTCGGTGCTGAAGCCGTTGCTGGACGCGGGCAAGCTGGTGGTGGGCAGCAAGCAGACGGGGATGGACAAGGTGGCGACCCTGCGCTGGGATGGTGCGGCGGCGCAGGCGCGGATGGATAACCTGCTGAGCGCCTTCTACTCCGGCAAGCAGGTGGACGCGGTGCTGTCGCCGTATGACGGCATCAGCATCGGGATCATCAGCTCGTTGAAGGGCGTCGGGTATGGCAGCGGCGGGACGCCGATGGCCATCGTGAGCGGGCAGGATTGCGAGGTGCCATCGGTCAAGGCGATCCTGGCCGGGGAGCAGTATGCCAGCATCTTCAAGGACACGCGGGACCTGGCGCGGGTGACGGCGGACATGGTGGATGCGCTGTTGAGCGGGAAGGTGCCGGCGGTCAATGATACGACGACCTACAACAACGGCGTGAAGGTCGTGCCGGCCTATTTGCTGAAGCCTGTCATCGTGGACAAGTCCAATTGGCGGCCGGTGCTGGTGGACAGCGGCTACTACAAGGCGTCGCAATTCCCGGGGGGGTGAGCGCGGTGGGAAGCCGGATCCTGCTCCCTCTCCCTCCGGGAGAGGGGTGGGGTGAGGGGGTCTTGGCTGCGGCGCGGAGCACTATGGTTGCGGCGGAACCTTGGCTACCTGGGGCCGAGGCTGGTGCTTGCCCTTTCCCTCACCCCGGCCCTCTCCCGGAGGGAGAGGGAGAGTGACCACGCTTTTGGACATGCGGGGCATCACCAAGAGCTTTGGTGCGGTTGCGGCATTGCGTGGCGTGGACTTGCAGGTGCAGGCGGGGGAGGTCCATGCCGTCGTGGGCGAGAACGGCGCGGGCAAGTCCACGCTAATGAAGGTGCTGAGCGGGGTCTATCCGCACGGCAGCTATGGCGGCGCGATTACCTTCGATGGGCGGGAGCGGCGGTTTGGGACCGTGCGGGATTCCGAGGCGCTAGGGATCGTCATCATTCACCAGGAATTGGCGCTGATCCCGCAGATGACGGTGGCAGAGAATATATTCCTGGCTCATCCGCCGGGGCGGTTTGGTGTCATCAATCGTGGTGCTGTTCATCGCCGCACACTGGATTTGCTGCGGAAGGTCGGGCTGCACGAGTTGCCGGATGCGCGCATTGCCGACTTGGGCATCGGCAAGCAGCAGTTGGTCGAGATCGCGAAGGCGCTGTCCAAGCAGGTGCGCCTGCTGATCCTGGACGAGCCGACCGCCAGCTTGAACGAGCGGGACAGCGCCGCCCTGCTGGACCTGCTGGCCGGCTTCCGGGCCGCCGGCATCTCGTCGGTGCTGATTTCCCACAAGCTCAACGAGGTCGCGCGCGTTGCGGACCGCATCACCGTGCTGCGCGACGGCCGCACCGTGGGCACCATGGACACCGCCGCCGGCCCGGTGGAGGAGGACCGCATCATCCGCCTGATGGTGGACCGCGACCTGGACAGCCGCTTCCCGCACCGCACGCCGCACATCGGCGCGGAGGCGCTGCGGGTCGAGGACTGGCGCGTGCAGCACCCGCAACAGGCCGGGCGGGCGGTGGTGCGGGGCGTGGACTTCCAGGTGCGCCGGGGCGAGATCGTCGGCATCGCCGGGCTGATGGGCGCGGGCCGGACCGAGTTCGCGATGAGCCTGTTCGGACGGTCGTACGGGCGGGACATCACCGGCCGGGCGTTCCTGGACGGCAAGTCTGCCGACCTGTCCACCGTGCCGCGCGCCATCGCCGCCGGGTTGGCCTACGTCACGGAGGACCGCAAGCACCTGGGATTGCTGCTTGGCCAGGGGATCGCCACCAACGTGTCCCTGGCCAACCTGCCCGGCGTGTCTCGCGGCGGGGTGATTGACGCCATCCGCGAGTTGCAGGTGGCGGAGGGCTACCGGGCGCAGATGAACATCCGATGCCACGGCGTGCAGCAGGAGGCGGGCACCTTGTCCGGGGGGAACCAGCAGAAGGTGGTGCTGTCCCGGTGGCTGTTCCGCGGGCCGGAGGTGCTGATCCTGGACGAGCCGACGCGGGGCATAGATGTCGGCGCGAAGTATGAGATCTACCAGATCATCAATGCGCTGGCGGATGCGGGCAAGGGCGTCGTCGTGATCTCGTCCGAGATGCCGGAGTTGCTGGGCCTGTGCGACCGGATTTGCGTGATGAACGAGGGCCGCTTCGTCGGCGAGCTGGCGGCGGCCGAGGCGTCGCAGGAGGCGATCATGCGGGCGATCATGCGGAACAGGGATATCAGGGCCGGGGCGGACCAGAGCGCGCAATTGGCGGAGGCGGGGGCGTGAGCGGCATTACGGCACCGGCTGCCCCGGCTAGCCGCGGCGTCCTGAAGGCGAATTTGCGCCAGTACGGGATGCTGCTGTCGCTGGTGGCGATCATGGCGTTCTTTGAAATTGCGACCAACGGCACGCTGCTGCGCCCGCTGAACCTCACGAACCTCGTGCTGCAGAACAGCTACATCGCGATCATGGCGCTGGGGATGCTGCTGGTGATCGTGACGGGGCATATTGACCTGTCGGTGGGGTCAGTGGCCGGGTTCGTGGGGGCGCTGGCGGCGATCATGATGGTGCAGTGGGACGTCCCGCTAGCGCCGGCGGCGATCCTGTGCCTGGTGGCCGGCGCGATGATCGGGGCGGCGCAGGGGTTCTTTGTCGCCTACGTGCGGATACCGTCGTTTATTGTCACGCTTGCGGGGATGCTGATCTTCCGCGGGCTGATGCTGTCCGTGCTGGGCGGGCAGTCCGTAGGGCCGTTCCCGGTGGCGTTCCAGCGGCTGTCCTCGGGCTTTCTGCCGGAGTTCGCGGAGGTGGGCGGGGTGCGCTGGTCGTCGCTCGGCCTTGGGGTGGCGGTGGCGCTGATGCTGGTGGCGCTGAACCTGCGGCGGCGGGGGCGGGACGCCGGGCACGGCATCCCGGTGGAGCCGGCGGCGCTGTTTGTGGCCAAGACCGCGGCGCTACTGGCGGGCTTCACGGCGCTGACCTGGCTGGTGGTCTCGCACCGCGGTCTGCCGAACGTGCTGGTCATCATGGCGGTGTTGATCGCGCTGTATGCCTTTGTGACCACGCGGACGACGGTAGGGCGGCAGGTGTTCGCGGTGGGGGGCAACGAGCGTGCGGCGAAGCTGTCGGGCATCCGGACGGAGCGGCTGACCTTCTTGACGTTCGTCAACATGGGGGTGCTGGCGGCGTTGGCCGGGCTGATCTTTGCGGCCCGGCTGAACACGGCGACGCCCAAAGCCGGCGCGGGGTTCGAGCTGGACACCATTGCGGCCTGCTTCATCGGCGGGGCGTCGGCCTATGGCGGCGTGGGCACGGTGGCCGGGGCGGTCATCGGGGCGTTTATCATGGGGGTGATGAACAACGGCATGTCCATCCTGGGCATCGGGATAGACATGCAGCAGGTCATCAAGGGCTTGGTGCTGTTGGGCGCGGTGTGCGTGGACGTTTACAACCAGAAGCGCTGACCCGAGTCGCATCCGGCCGGCGTCAGGGTTCAGGCCGGGTTGAACAGCCGCAGGATCGTAGCGATCACCACGGCCTCCTCACGCGACGACGCGTTCCCAAACGTCCGGTGGGGAGCGCCGTCCCTGGGCAGTCCAACGACGGCCTGCCCAGCGGCCTCAATCGTCCGACATCCGCCTGATTGGAAAAAGGCGTGCTCGCCGATGTCCAGGCCCAAGCTGAGCCATTGTTCCGGCGCCACGCCGCTTGCCCGATCCTGCTACTTCAGATGCTGGGCGAGCAGCTTGTTCATCTCGAACATCGTGCACTCGTCCTTGCCGAACACCTTCTTCAGCTTGGCGTCGGCGACGATCACGCGGCCGTCCTTCGGGCTTTGGAGCTTGTGCGCCTTGATATAGACCCAGACCTTGCTGACCACTTCGCCGCGCGGCATCGTACCCTCGCCGACGATGGCCGCCAGCTCTGCGGAAGGCTGCAAGGGCTGTTGCAGGGCATTGGGCTTGTTGCCGGGCTTGGGCTGCTCGACCTTCGTGCCCTTCGGCGGTGCTTCCGCCTTCACCGGTGCGGCCTTTGCCTCCGCTTCCTTCGGGGCCTTCGTGGTCTTGGGTGCCTTGGTCGGAGCCTTGGTCATCGTATCACCTCAGGGCTGTTCTCGTTCTGGGCCAGACGGCCATGGGCGGGGGAGCACGCCTGCCGGAGTCACTCCCGCACCCAACTGCGCCAACATGTCCCGTAACCTTCATGGACTGCAACGCCGGACAGGCTGTTGGTATCGCAGCGCATGGCGTCCTGGAAGCGACACCGACGCTACTGTTGTCGAACTGCCACATATTGTGCCCCGCTTGCACACCGGCTGGGCCATATCTGCTGCTAGCGTGTCCGGCCGGGGCGGGGCAGCATGTGTGTCCGGCCCAATCTATCCACTCCAGCCCGCCCAGAAGGACTCCATGATGCCCGCAGGTGCGCTGTCCCGGTTCAAGGTTGTGGACCTCACCCGCGTGCGGGCCGGGCCGACTTGCGTGCGGCAACTCGCCGACTTCGGGGCGGAGGTCGTGAAGGTGGAGGCGCCGGGCGACGGGGACGGCGGCATGGGAGGTCCGCGGCTCGGCTCGGACTTCCAGAACCTGCACCGCAACAAGCGCTGCATCGCGCTGGACCTGAAGCATCCCGCGGGCAAGGCGGCGCTGATGCGGCTCGCCACTGACGCGGACGTGCTAGTGGAGAACTTCCGGCCGGATGTGAAAGATCGGCTGGGAATCGGTTATGCGGCGATGCAGGCGGTGAACCCGCGCCTGGTCTATGCGAGCATTTCGGGCTTCGGCGAGGACGGGCCGTACCGGATGCGCCCAGGTTTCGACCAGATCGCGCAGGGGATGGGCGGGTTGATGTCGGTAACGGGCGCACCCGGCGGCGGGCCGATGCGGGTTGGCATCCCGGTCGCCGACCTGACGGCTGGGCTGTTCGCCGCGCAGGGCATCCTGACCGCATTGCTGGAGCGGGAGGCGTCGGGGCAGGGCCAGTGGGTGCAGGTCAGCCTACTGGCCGCGCAGATCGCGATGATGGACTTCCAGGCCGCCCGCTACTTGATGGAGGGGGAGGTGCCGGGCCAGGCCGGCAACAACCATCCGACGAGCATCCCGACCGGCGTGTTCGCCACCGCGGACGGGTATGTGAATATCGCGGCATCCGGCAACCCGATTTGGGCGCGGCTGGCGCGCGCTCTGGGGCTGGATGCGCTGCTGGACGATCCTCGGTTCGCCACCGGGGCTGCGCGGTCCGAGCACCGGGAGGCGCTTAATGCCGCCATCGAGGGCGTGACGCGTACCGGGACCAGCGCGCATTGGGTGGAGGCGTTGGCAGCGGCGGAGGTGCCGTGTGGGCCGGTTTACAGCATGGACCAAGTGTTCGCGGACCCACAGGTACGGCACCTCGGCATGGCACCGACGGTGCGGCACCCGGAGTTGGGGGAGGTCGCGCTGGTTGGGCAGGCAGTCAAGCTAAGCCGCACCCCGGCCGCGTTGCGCACCGCCACTGCCGCCCAAGGGGCAGATACGGACGCGGTATTGCGGGAGCTGGGCTATGCCGAGGCGGAGATCGGTGCGATGCGGACGGACGGGGTGATCTGATGGATGATGAACTGCTGTATGAGGTGCGGGACGGTATTGCCCATGTCACCTTCAACCGCCCGCAGGCGCGCAACGCCCTGACGTTCGGCATGTACGAGCGCCTGGCCGCTGTGTGTGCGGAGGTGGATGCGGACCGGTCCATCAAGGCCCTGGTGCTGACCGGGGCCGGGGACCGGGCGTTTGCGGCGGGCACGGACATCTCTCAGTTCCGGGCGTTCAGCACGCCGGAGGACGCGTTGGAGTACGAGGCGCGGATTGACCGGGTGCTGGGCGCGGTGGAGCGGTGCCGGGTGCCGACGATTGCTGCTGTCGCCGGGGCGGCGACGGGGGGCGGGGCCGGGATTGCGGCGGCGTGCGACCTGCGGATCGCGGCGGCCAATGCCCGGTTCGGTTTTCCCGTCGCCCGCACGCTGGGCAACTGCCTCAGTATGGCAAACTACGCCCGGCTGAGCGCGCTGATCGGCCAGGCGCGGGTGAAGGACCTGGTGTTCACGGCGCGGCTGATTGAGGCGCCGGAGGCCCATGCCATCGGGCTGGTCAGCGAAATCCTGCCGGATGCGGCTGCGCTGGCGGAGCGTGCCGGGGCATTGGCGGCGCTGGTGGCATCCCACGCGCCCTTGACGTTGCAGGCCACGAAGGAGGCGCTGCGCCGGTTGCGGGACCCCGGCGGCGGGCAGGGCGACAAGGACTTAATCCTAATGTGCTACATGAGCGCCGACTTCCGCGAGGGGATGGACGCATTCCTCACCAAGCGGAAGCCGGTCTGGCGCGGCAAATAACCCTCTGCGTCCACATCGGATGGTTGGCGGCCCGCCGACTTGATTGCGCGGGACTGCTCGACTGCGGCACGCTGCTTGCGTGGCACGCTGCATGACCGAACCCGGAACCGTCGAGCTGATCGGCGTCACCAAGCGCTTCGGCGCGGTGGCGGCGGTGGACGGCGTGTCGCTGCGGGTGGCGGCCGGGGCATACTGCTGCCTGCTGGGGCCGTCTGGGTGCGGAAAGACTACGACGCTGCGGATCGTCGCCGGGCATGAGGCGGCGACGGCGGGCACGGTCCGGGTCGGGGCGCAGGACGTGACCGCGGCGGCGCCGGGCCGGCGGGGCACGGCGATGATGTTCCAGAGCTACGCGTTGTTTCCGCATCTGTCGTGCCTGGACAACGTCGCGTTCAGCCTGAAGCTGCGCGGGGTGGACAAGGCGGCACGCCGCACCCGCGCGCAGGAGGTGCTGGCGCGGATGGGCATGGACGCCCACGCCGCGCGCCTGCCGTCCCAGCTTAGCGGCGGGCAGCAGCAGCGCGTGGCGCTGGCCCGTGCGCTGATGACGGACCCCCGCGTGCTGCTGCTGGACGAGCCGTTGTCGGCCCTCGATCCGGAACTTCGCATCCGGATGCGGGAGGAGTTGAAGCGGTTGCAACGCGACCTCGGCATCACGTTCATTCATGTTACGCATAGCCAGGAGGAGGCGATGGCGCTGTCCGACCTGATGGTGGTCATGGAGGGCGGGCGCATCGTGCAGGCCGCGCCGCCGCGTGAGGTGTTCGAGCGGCCGGCCACCGCCTTCGTCGCCCGGTTCATTGGCGGGCACAACGTATTGCCTGGCCCGCACGGGCTGGTGGCGGTGCGGGCGGATAAGTGCCGCATCCTTGGACAGGGTGGGAGACAAGGCGGGAGCGGGCAGCCCGGCGACGGCAGCGTCGCCGGCCCCGTCCTGGCCGTCGAGTATCAGGGTGCCGCCGTGCGCGTCGCGGTCCGGCACGGCGACGCCGACGAAGCCGTGGCGCTGGTGCCGGATGCCGAGTTCCATGCCTCGCCCATCGCCATCGGCGCCCCGGCCACGCTGGGCTGGTCCGCCTGCGACGCCCATGCCATCGCCTGAACCCCATCGAAGGAGCGCCACGCCATGAGCACGACACGCCGCACGCTGCTGAAAACCGCTTCCATTGCCGCTGGCACTGCCGCCGCGTTCCCCACGGGGTTCCCGACAATCTGGGCGCAGAACATCAAGAACGTGACCCTGCGCCAGTTCGGCACCGGCGTGTCGGCGCTGAACCCGATTGCGGAGAAGGTGAAGCAGGATTTGGGCTTCACGTTGCAGATGACGGCGCTGGACACCGATGCGGTGGCGCAGAAGGCAGTGACGCAGCCGCGCAGCTACGACGTGGCCGACATCGAGTACTTCCTGTGCAAGAAGGTGTTCCCGGCCGGCGTGTTGCAGCCGATGGACGTGAGGCGGATCAAGGAATACGACCGGATCGTCCCGATCTTCACGACGGGCAAGCTGACGCCGGGCAGCACCGTGGGGCAGGGCACTGCGCCGCATACGGTGGGGTTCGTAGAGGGTCCGGCGTCCACCAAGTTCACGGCGCAGCCCAGCGGCTGGATGACGCTGATCCCCACGATTTACAACGCGGACACCCTGGGCATACGCCCGGACCTGGTGGGCCGGCCGATCACGGCCTGGAAAGATCTGGTGGACCCGGCCTTCAAGGGGAAGGCCAGCATCCTCAATATTCCCGGCATCGGCATCATGGACGCTGCGATGGTGATGGAGAGCCTGGGCCGGCTGCAATATGCCGACAAGGGCAACATGACGCGGGACGAGATAGACAAGACCGTCGCATTCCTGATCGAGACGAAGCGTGCCGGGCAGTTCCGGGCGTTTTGGAAGAGCTTCGACGAGAGCGTGAACCTGATGGCGGCGGGGGAGGTCGTGATCCAGTCCATGTGGTCCCCGGCCGTAACCGCCGTGCGGTCCCGCGGTATTGCCTGCACCTACCAGCCGCTGGCGGAGGGCTACCGCGGCTGGGGTGGCGGCTTGGGCATCGCCAAGCACCTGGGCGGGCTGGAGCTGGATGCGGCCTACGAGTACATCAATTGGTATCTGTCCGGCTGGGCCGGGGCCTACTTGAACCGCCAGGGCTACTACAGCGCCGTGCTGGACACCGCGAAGGAGAACATGAGCGCGGACGAGTGGGGCTATTGGATGGAGGGCAAGGCGGCGGCGGCCGACATCGTCAGCCCCGAGGGCAAGGTGATTGACAAGGCCGGCGCCAAGCGGGACGGCGGGTCGTTCCAGGAGCGGATGGGCAAGGTGGCGTGCTGGAACTCGGTGATGGACCAGGACCGGTATATGGTTCAGAAATGGAACGAGTTCGTCGCGGCTTGATGCTGGGGACTGCGCCTTCGGCTAGGACTGCGCTGGCTCCCTCTCCCTCCGGGAGAGGGCGGGGGTGAGGGGGGCTTTGCTGCGACGTGGGATGCGTCCGGGGCCACTAGAACAGGGCTTTGACGGGCCTGAGGGCGAGCTTGCCCGCCCCCTCACCCCGGCCCTCTCCCGGAGGGAAAGGGAGCAGGGCAGTCCGCTTGGCGTGGCGGCGGCGCGCGATGGGGGCTGACGCGTTGCGGTCCTATGTCCAAGCGCTGCCGTTGGCTGCGGTGCTGCTCGGTTTCCTGGTGCTGCCGCTGCTTGCGATCCTGGTGGTCAGCTTTTGGGACTACGACAGCGTGCGGATCATTCCCGCGTTTACGCTGGAGAACTATCAGGACGTCCTGGGGTCGGCCGTCACCTGGCGGACCTATGCCAACACCCTGAAGTATGCGGCGCTGGTTTGGGCCGTCACGCTGCCGCTGGGGTTCGGGGTCGCCTACTTCCTGGCGTTCCATGTGCGCACCACGGCGATGCAGACGGCGCTGTTCCTGATGTGCACGGTACCGTTTCTGACCAGCAACACCATCCGCATGATCTCCTGGGTGCCGTTCCTGGGGCGAAACGGGCTGGTTAATGGCGCGCTGATAGGGTTGGGGCTGGTGGACCAGCCGTTGGAGGCGCTGCTGTTCTCGGACTTCGCCATCGTGCTGGCCTTTGTCCACCTGTATGCGCTGTTCATGGTGGTGCCGGTGTTCAACGCCATGATGCGGATTGACCGCCGATTGATCGAGGCCGCGCGGGACGCCGGCGCAAGCGGGGCGCAGGTTGTGTGGAACGTGGTGGTGCCGCTGTGCCGGCAGGGCCTGGGCATCGGCACGGTGTTTGTGGTCACGCTGGTGATGGGGGACTTCATCACGGTGCGGCTGATGGGCGGCGGGCAGCGGGCGTCGGTGGGGCTGATGATCTCCAACCAGATCGGCCTGCTGCAATACCCGGCGGCTTGCGCCAACGCGGTCGTGCTGCTGGCGGTCGTGCTGCTGATGGTCGGCGCCATCCTGCGCCTGGCCGGCGTGAGGCGGGAGCTGTAGCGATGGCGCGGTTGCTGCTGGCGCTGCTGTTCGGGGCGTTCGTGCTGTTCCTGTACGGGCCGATCCTGACCATCGTGGTGCTGGCGTTTGGCGGGCCGGATAGTGGGCTGACCTTCCCGATGCGCGGGGTGTCGCTGCACTGGTTCCGGCAGTTGCTGGCGACGCAGGCGGTGGGGGATTTGGGTGCGGCGCTGCGGCGGACAGCAGCGCTGGCGGCGATGGTGACGGCTGTCACGGTGTGCGCTTCGCTGGCGGCCGGGCTGGCGTTCCGCCGGCCGTTCCGGGGTAGTGGCGCGCTGTTCGGGTTGGCGCTGTCCAGCCTGATCGTGCCGTCCATCCTGGTCAGCTTGGGGGTTGGGCTGGTGTTCAGCCAGGCCGGGCTGGATGCGGCGTGGTGGAGTTCCGCGTTCGGGGCGCAACTGACGTGGACGCTGCCGTTTGGGCTGCTGATCACGTTTGCCGTGCTGAACCGCTTCGACCGGTCGTGGGAAGAGGCGGCGCGGGACCTGGGTGCCACGCCCTGGCAGGTGTTCCGGCTGGTGATGCTGCCGATCCTGCTGCCGAGCATCACTGGGATCGCGCTGTTCGGCTTTACGCTGAGCTGGGACGAGTTCCCGCGGACGCTGCTGACGGCCGGAAGCGACAACACGCTGCCGCTGGAGATCTACGGCATGACGACGAACGTGACCTCCCCGGTGCTGTATGCGCTGGGGGCCGCGACGACGGGAGTGTCGCTACTGGTGATCGCGGGGGCGCTGCTGGCGATGCGGCGGGTGGCGGCGCGGGGGAGGGTGGGTACGGCGGGGTCGCCGGGTTAGGGCGGGGCGGGGCTGTTCCGTACCTGTGGTGGTGCCGGGCCGTCCATTGCCGGCGGTGCCGCACCCCCGCCGCGCATTCCTGCCGCAAGTGCATGGCCCGCGGCGACGGCGGCCAGGCACAGCAGCACGGACAGCGCCACGTTGGCCAGGGCGCGCGCCCATGCGCCGGCGCGCAGCAGGTCCAGCGTTTGCAAGCTGAAGGATGAAAACGTCGTGAACCCGCCGCATATGCCGACCATGACGAACAGGCGCAGCCAGTCCGGCGCGGGGTAGCGGCCGGATTGCAGGGTCAACGTGCCGAAAACGCCGATTAGGAATGACCCGGCGACGTTGATCCCGACTGTGCCCCACGGCAGGTCCCGGCTGTAGGGTGCCGCCAGGACCGTTATCCAGTAGCGCGCGACGCTGCCCAGCGCGCCGCCCAAGGCAATCCAGAGCGTCTCGGTCACGCCGCCAGCCCGGCGTGCGCCTCACCGGCATGGTCCAGCGCACGGTCCACCCATGCCTCGGCGGCGGCCACGGCGGGGGCCAGGTTGAAGGCGGCGTCCAGTTCCGGGCTGGCCGCCGGCCCGGCGGATAGGACCTGGTGCAGCGTGGCGCCGGTGCGGCGGACCTCGTCGGCGGCGTGCTCCACTAGATCGTGCGCAGCGGCGCGGCCCAGCCGGGGCGACAGGCGGGCCGCGGCGGCGTCGGCGAACAGCAGGCCCCGCGTCAGGCCGATGTTGGCGGCCATGCGCGCGGCGTCCACCTGCAGGCCTTCCGCCAGCACCCGCGCCTCCCGCAATGCGCCTGCGGCCAGGCCGAACAGCGGCGGCAGGGCGTGCCACTCGGCATGCCAGGCCCCAGCTGGGCGTTCGTGCGCGGCGGCCATGGCGTTGAACAGAACCAGGGCGTGGCCTTGCGCGGCGGCGTGGGCGGCGAGGATGACGGTGGACGAGACGGGGTTACGCTTGTGCGGCATGGCGGACGATCCGCCGCGGCCGGGTACGTAGGGTTCGGCGACCTCGCCCACTTCGGTCGAGGCCAAGCTGGCCACGTCGGTTGCCAGCTTTGCTAGGGCGCCCAGGAGGTGCAGCAGCCAGGCCCCGGCGTCCGCCATGCGTCCGCGCAGGGCGTGCCAGGCCAGCGGGGTGACACCCAAGTTTAGTTCACGGGCGAAGGTGTCGAGCACCGCCGGGCCGTGGGCACCGAGGGACGCGAGGGTGCCGACGGGTCCGCCCAGGGATGCAACCAGCACCCTGCGGCGCAGGGCGGGCAGCGCGGCGGCAGCGTCCGCGACGCCCGTCAGCCAGACCGCGGCCTTGTAGCCGAAGGTGATCGGGGCGGCGTGCTGCCCGTAGGTGCGGCCGACGCAGGGCGTTGCGCGGTGCGCGTCCGCCATCGCCGCTAGCCCGGGCAGCACCGCATCCAGCTCCGCCGCCAGCAGCGCCAGCGCCGGGCGGAGTTGGAGCACGAGGGCGGTGTCGAGAATGTCTTGCGTCGTAGCGCCCTTGTGGAAGGCGGGCGCCAGGTCTGGCGGCAGCCGGGCCTGGATGGCCGCGATGAACGGGATGGTGGGCACGCCCGCAACAGCCGTTTGAGCACCCAGCGCCGGCAGGTCCAGCGAGCCGGCGTCCACGGATGCGATTGCTGCGGCTAGGCCATCTGGCACCAGGCCCAACCCGGCTTGGGCGCGGGCCAGCGCCGCTTCGGCTTGGATCATGGCGGCCAGGCGGGCGGTGTCTGAGAAGCAGGCTGCCATTTCTGGCGTCGTGAACAGCGGTCCCAGCAGGGCCGAGTCCAGCGGGGAGAAGGTCATCCGGCGGGATCAGCCGGCATGGTGGACGGCGGCAAGCCCCAGCATGTCCCGTGCTTGGGCCACGGTCGCGACGGGCCTGCCGTGCCGCTGGATGGTGTCTGCCGCCATGCGGACCAATTCGGCGTTGCCGTTGGCCAGGCGCTCGCGGTTGGCGCGGACGTTGTCTTCCAGGCCGGTGCGGACGGCGCACGCACCGCGGGCCAGCGCCCATTCCATGACGCGGGACTGGTTGGCGCCGATGCCGGCGGCGGTCCAGGTGGCGCGGGGCAGCATCCGCCGGGTCTCGTCGAGAAGGATGTCGAGCAGCTTTTCCTCGGCGGGCATGGCGTTCTTGACGCCCATCACGAACTGGACGTGCGGCGTGTCGTTCATCAGGCCGGCGTCCACCAGCCTGCGTGCGCCGTGGATGTGGCTGAGGTCGAAGACCTCGATCTCCGGCAACACGCCGTTGTCCTTCATGCGGGTGGCCAGGTCCACGACCAGGGCGGGCGCGTTCTCGTAGACGATGGTGGGGAAGTTGACCGATCCCGTGGACAGGCTGGCCATGTCCGGCCGGTGCGCCAGGCTGTTGCCGCGCGCCGCCTGGTCGCGTCCGCGCCCGCCGGTGGAAAACTGCACGATCATGCCGGGGCAGTGGCGGCGCACGCCCTCCTGCACCTGCGCGAACAGGGCGGGGTCGGAGGACGGGGTTTCGTCGGGGTTGCGGACGTGGATGTGGACGAGGGTGGCCCCGGCCTCAAAGGCTTCGTGCGTGCTCTCGATCTGCTCGGGCACGGTGACGGGGACGGCCGGGTTGTCCGCCTTGCGGGGGACGGAGCCGGTGATGGCGACGGCGATCAGAACAGGGTCCATGGCGGTTACGCTGCCACAGGCTGGCCGGCCAGGCAAAGAGGGTCTGCCGGCCGCGCCCGGCTGGGCGTGCGGCCGTCAGCGCGCCCCTCCAGCGTTTCTCGTCAGCGCCCGGGCGTGTAGATGCTGTCAAACACGCCGCCTTCGCTGAAATGCTCGCGCTGCACGTCGGCCCAGGTGCCGAAGACGCCGGCGATGGTGAAGGTGGGCAGTTGCGGGAAGCGGCTGGTTTGGCGGGCCATCACCTCGGCATCCGTGGGGCGCAGGCTGTGCTGGGCGATGATCTCCTGCGCCGCGGGCGTCCACAGGAATTTCAGGTAAGCCTCGGCCACGGCGCGGGTGCCGCGGCGGTCCACCACCTTGTCCACCACGGCCACCACCGGCTCGGCCACGATGGACAGGCTGGGCGCCACGATCTCCAGCCGGCGTCCGGGCTGGCGGGCGGCGAGGTTCGCGTCGTCTTCCCAAGCCAGCAACACGTCGCCCTGGTTGCGCTGGGCGAAGGTGATGGTGCTGCCGCGCGCGCCGGTGTCCAGCACCGGGACGCGCTTGTATAGCTCGGCGATGTAGGCGCGTGCCCGGGCTTGGTCGCCGCCGCTGGTGCGAAGCGCCCAGCCCCAAGCCGCAAGGTAGGTCCAGCGTGCGCCGCCGGAGGTCTTGGGGTTGGGGGTGATGACGCCCACGCCGGGCCGCACCAAGTCGTCCCAATCCTTGATGCCTTTGGGGTTGCCCTGGCGCACCACGAACAGCACGGTCGAGGTATAGGGCACGGACCGGTTCGGCAGCCGGTCCCGCCAGCCAGGCGCCACCAGCCCGCCGCGGTCTTGCAGGGCGTTGATGTCCGGCTCCAGCGCCAGCGTCACCACGTCGGCGTCCAACCCGTCCATCACCGCCCGTGCCTGGGCGCCGGACCCGCCGTGCGAGGCGCGGATTTGCACATCCCGCCCGGTCTGCGTGCGCCAGGCCTGGGCGAAGGCCGGGTTGATGGCGGCATACAGCTCCCGCGTCGGGTCGTAGGACACGTTCAGCAGGCTGTCCTGGGCGTGGGCGTCGCGTCCGGCCAGGGTCGCAGTCAGCAGGCCGCCCAGGGCGGCGCGTCGGGAAATTCGCATGATCGTTCCTCCTATGCCGGGCCGCAACGGCGTTGGAGCTACGGCGGTTCGTCGGGCCGACGCGGGCAAGGCCAGGCGGCTCCCCTTCCGGCTCCCCGCGGCAGGTTGTATAGCGGCCTCCCCTAACCCGGCGGTCCGATGCCTCCCCTGCTGTTCCTGACCCAGCGCATCCCGTATCCACCGATCAAGGGCGAGAAGATACGGCCGTACCACATCCTGCAGCACCTGCGGCAGCACTTCAGCGTCCACCTGGGCACCCTGGTGGACGACCCGGCGGACCTGCAGCACATCCCGGCGGTGCAGGCGATGTGCGCCGGCAGCCACTTCGCGACGCTCGACCGCCGCCGGGCCAAGGTGGCGTGCCTGCGCGGGCTGCTGACCGGGGAGGCGCTGAGCGTGACGTTTTTCCGCGACCGTGGATTGCGGCGCTGGGTGCAGGAGGTGCTGGACAAGGTGCGCCCTGCAGCGATCTACGTGTTCTCCTCCAACATGGCGCCCTACATCTTGGGGGCCGGGACGCGCCCGTGCGTGCTGGATCTGACGGACGTGGATTCCGAGAAGTGGCGCGCCTACGCCCAAACGGCGCGTCCGCCGATGCGCTGGGTGTACCGCCGGGAGTGGCGGCGCGTCGCGGCGCTGGAGCGGCGCATCCTGCGCGAGTGCGACTGGAGCACCTTCGTGTCCAACGACGAGGCCGCGCTGTTCGCGCGCCTGAACCCCGGCGGGGAGGAGCGTATCCGCGCCATCAGCAACGGCGTTGATGCCGAGTACTTCGACCCGAACCGCCCGACCGAGGCGCCTTATACCACGGACCGCCCGACCTTCGTGTTCACCGGCACAATGGACTACCCGCCCAACGTGGATGCCGTGGCATGGTTCGCGGAGTCCGTGCTGCCCCTGGTGCGGCAGGCGTCGCCGGATGCTGCGTTCTGCATCGCCGGCGCCAGCCCTGCGCCCCGGGTGCAGGCGTTGACGGCGCTGCCCGGCGTCACCGTTACCGGACGGGTGCCGGATGTGCGGCCGTATTTGGCCCACGCCGCGGCGGCCGTCGCCCCCATGCGGATCGCCCGCGGCATCCAGAACAAGGTGCTGGAGGCGATGGCGATGGCCCGCCCTGTCGTCGTGACCCCCGACGCCCTGGAGGGCATTGCCGCGCAGCCCGGCACGGAGGTGCTGGTAGCCGCGGACGCCGCCGCCTTTGCAGCCGCCTGCCTGCACGCGTTGACGCCCGATGCCGCCGCACTCGGCCCGGCGGCGCGGCAGCGGGTGCTGGCGGACTACAGTTGGGCCGGGCGGCTGCGCGGGTTCGATCCGTTGTTTGCGCCTGCCCTGGCGCGGGCGGCGGAGTGATCGTCCGGTCCCGGGCGCCGCTCCGCCTGGGCCTGGCGGGCGGCGGCACCGACGTGTCGCCGTACTGCGACGAGCACGGCGGCGCGGTGCTGAACGTCACGATAGACCTGTATGCCTACACCATCATCGCCCCGGCCGATGACGGCCGCATCCGCGCCGTGGCGTCCGATCTGGGCCAGGAATGGGAGGGCGCAGCCGGGGACGCGATGGAGTGCTGCCCGCTGGTGCTGCACCGGGCGGTGTATCGCCGCGTCGTGCGGGACTTCAACGGCGGGCGTCCCTTGCCGTGCACGATGACGACGTTCTGCGACGCGCCGCCGGGGTCGGGCCTGGGCACGTCGAGCACGATGGTCGTCTCGCTGCTCAAGGCGTTCGTCGAGTGGCTGAACCTGCCGCTGGGCGAGTACGAGATCGCGCATTTGGCGTTCGAGATCGAGCGGATTGACGCAGGCCTGGGCGGCGGGCGGCAGGACCAGTATGCCGCGACGTTCGGCGGCGTGAACTTCATGGAGTTCCATCCCGAAGACCGGGTGATCGTGAACCCGCTGCGGGTCAAGAACTGGATCATCTCGGAGCTGGAGACCTCGCTGGTGCTGTTCGACAGCGGGGTGTCGCGGTCGTCGGCGCGGATCATCCAGGAGCAGACGGACAACCTGGTGCGGCACAGCGGCACGACGCTGGATGCGATGCACGCCATCAAGCAGGACGCCTTCGTGATGAAGGAGTGCCTGTTGCGCGGGGACTTCGACCGGTTCGCGGCGTGCATGAGGCGCACGTGGGACAGCAAGAAACGCTTGGCGGACAACGTGACCACCGGACAGATAGACGAGGTGGTGCATGCGGCGCTGAGCGCGGGGGCGCGGGCGGGCAAGGTGTCCGGCGCGGGCGGCGGCGGCTTCGTGACGCTGCTGGTACATCCGGAGCGGCGGATGGACGTGATCCGCGCGCTGCAAAAGCAGGAGGGCCGGGTGATGACCTGTCACTTCACCCGGCACGGGACCGAGGGCTGGAAAATCAACTGATCCCGGCGTCAGTCGAATACCCCGGTGACCGACTCTGGTGCAGGGGCGCGCAGTCCAGCCGCAGCCGGGATCGCCAGGGCGCACAGCGCCGCCATCGCCCAGAAAGCGCCAGGTCCGTAAACGCCATACAGCGGGCCGGAGGCCAGCGTCACCAGCGCTGACATGGCACCTACGGCGACCGTGCCGTAGGCAGCTTGCGCCGTCGCGGCCAGGGGCGGCGGCACGATCCTGGCCAGCATCTGCACGACGGCCAAGTGCAGCAGCGCGAAGGTCAGGCCGTGCAGCGGCTCCACCAGCGCCATCGCGGGAACGGCGGCAGTGACGGCGGTGACGCCCCAGCGCACCATGCCTGCCCCGGCCGCCAGCAGGGCCGCGCCGCGCGGGCCGATGCGGCGCAGCAGCGGCGGGCCAACGACCACGAAGACCAGGACCTCCGCCGCCACGGCCTCCGACCACAGCAGCCCGGCGATGCCGGCCTCGGTCCAGCGCAGCACCTCGAATCCGTCATGCAGGGCGTGGCTGCCGCCGATCAGGGCGGCGACTAGCATTATGCGAGGGAAGCCGGGCAGGCGCAGCAGCGCGCCGAAGCCGCCGGCTGGGCCGGGCGGCGCCGGCTCCGCAATCATGTCCGGAACGGCCAGGGCGGCCACAGCGGCCACGGCCAGCAGGCCGGC
>Ga0123339_10000643_pt1 | contig 26144 bp, 19 predicted proteins | sample lystaG_FD_89956 | JGI IMG/M metagenome (GOLD analysis project Ga0123339, IMG submission 89956) | Glacier valley bacterial and archeal communities from Borup Fiord, Nunavut, Canada, to study Microbial Dark Matter (Phase II) -... | ecosystem: Environmental > Aquatic > Freshwater > Ice > Glacier ...
GTTAAGGCTCATAGTAGTAATGTCCTTTCTTTGCAAATTGAACATTACTCGTTTGGGCAAGTTGTGGCAACACTCCTTGCCCTTTGGTTTATCTAAACGTCAATTCTTCATAAAGAGCCTTTATTTTCAGAAATTCTACAAGGGTTAGCTATCAAATATCCCGGCAGTGCGTCAAGTGCACGAGAATTTGTAGATGGAAGAGGGAAAATTCCAAATTTCGACAACGAAATTGATCATGTAACTTATGCCTACTTCATACTTCGTGAATCTATAACAAGAAATTCTCAAAATATAGAAGCAAGTATTGGCAGCAGATTCGTTACAAGAAAAAACGCGGTTGAGGAGATACATTCTTCAAATCAATTTCAAGGGCCTCAGCAGTACGTTTCTAGACTCCCTGATGAGTCAGACGTTCCAATGCAAGCAATTAATCAGTTTAAAGTTATGTTTATTGATCCACTATGCATGTATTTAGAGGAACAACTCGATGGCTCACAACTAACCCTTAACTTATTACTTAGATACAAACATAAATGCGAGTGGTTCAATCAGACACAACTTCATTCAGTATGGCAAAGCGGGGATGACAAAGGAAAAGGCGAGAACAGTTTAGCCCTCCATTTGTATGAATACTTTTACGATCAAGGTTTAGCTTTTGAAATTGAACCTTCATCTTTGGATGGCAAAATTGACATGATTGAAAGTCAAAAAGGTACTGAAAGGCTTATGGTGGATACTAAAATATTCAAGGACAAAGGTGAGAAAAGTTATATAGCCAAAGGGTTTAGACAGATGTATCGTTACACAAAAAAGTATAACCAGCCAGTAGGCTATTTAGTCATCTTTAAAACTACCGCCGAAGAATTACAACTAGAATTAGACGGTCATGTACAATCAATACCTTATTTGCAGCTTAACAACAAAACCATATATGCCCTTACTATAGACCTTTACAAAAACCCAAAATCACCATCTCAGACTAATCGTATTCACTCTGTCAAAATTAGCCGTGAAGACATTATAAAACTAATTCAAGAGGACTCCGCCACAAATATAAATGTAGACAGTGCTTGAAGGTTAGATTTATTTTGAGAAATTTCTCTCAATAATTGCGCTTCGGACTGGATATAGGCTTTTAGTTTGTGCGGGACACCCGCTAGTTTATCCAGTTCAGTCATATAATCTGACAGGGTAAAATCAATTTCCCAGCGAGCATCTTGTAAGTCAACAGAAATGATTGATTCTTCCCTGGTAATTTTCCAGCCCGCTTTTGCGGTAAACTCTCTAAGATCACCCGGATTAAAAAGTGTGCGAATGTTAGACAAGCTGGTTTCTTTAAAGCACTCATATTGACCCTGAATAGAGGCTGCTAAAAAGTGGGGGAATTGTTCCACGGTTTTGAGGCGGGTATCCCATTCGGCAAAGCATAAATACTTACCCCAGCTTCTTATCTTGCTCAGGAGATTTAAAAGTTCTTCAGGGGATTTTAAGTACCACGAACTATGGGAAAATACGATTATATCAAAATGACCATCTGGGAAATTCACCTGGGGAGCTAAAACATCAAAATCGAAATTCATACTGATTTGCTTTCCCAGGCTGGATTTTTTTAATTGGGCGGCTGAGTCACCCACCGTGAACGGGCTACCATAACCAGGGGGCGCAATATCAACACCATAAACCAGTCCTTCCTCTCCCACCAGATAGGCTAGTACCGCCGTTGTATCGCCCTGTCCGCACCCTATTTCCAATATTCTGGAGCCTTTTTTAATAGCCCAAAACTCCGCTAAATCAAGGCGGTGTTTCGTTTGCACTCTTTGAATTACCGCCGCTCTGGGGATTAGCTCCATACACTCAACGATGTAATCAACTATTTCAGCTTTATTGTCCACTTTTGTTCATCCTTCATCCTTCAGTCGGATGGCCTGAAGACGGGCGCGACCCTCTCGCTTATCAATTTTACCTTCAATTAGCAGAATTTTACCCTCTTTGAGCAAAGCGGCCTGTTCCTTGTAGAGCTTGGGTAGAACCGTTACCTCCACCATACCACGCCCATCATCCAGGTCAAACACAAACATCGTGCCGAAGCGCGCCTGTACCTGCCGACCACCTAGCACCGCCCCGGCCATCTTAACAGGCTTATCATCGGGGCGAGTGGCTAGTTCGTTGGTGTAAGTATCAAATTTGCCCTCCTGAGCCAGCCGCTCGATAGCTTCGGTGACAGGCACGGGCGTAATATGGAAACCCAGCATCTCAAACTCGTTAGTCAGCAGGATTTCGAGGGGGAATTCCTCGCGGGCGGGCAACTCTGGCTCGAAAAACAACTTACCCTTAGCGGCCTTCTGGGCGGCGGCAATCCCTTCCTCAATTTGGGCGCGATTGCCAAAAGGTAAAGCCCCCACCCGCGCCAGAGCCGTCAGCGTCCGGGCATTCACCGACCTACCGGGCACACGCCGGATAAAATCACCCAGCCCATTGAAAGGGCCACCCTCTCGCCTCGCCGAAATTATCGCCTCTAGCCCGGTGGGGCCAAGCCCCTTGATAGTCGCCAACCCCAACCGCAAGCCCATTTTGCCATCGGGGAGTTGCTCGAAACCGATGCCAGGAATACTATGGTTCACATCCGGGCCTAGCAGCGGCACTCCCAGGCGGCGACACTCCCCGACAGCCTTCACCACCCCCTCGGTATCAGTCGCCACGCTCAACAACGCCCCCAGATATTCCGCCGCATAATTCACCTTGAGATAGGCGGTAATATAGGTCAGGTAGCCGTAAACTATGGCGTGGGCTTGATTAAACCCATAAAAAGCAAAGGGCGGGAAGAATTGCCAGATAGCCTCGGCCTCATTCTCGGTCAGACCCTTTTGGCGCGCCCCCGCCACGAATTTCTGACGTTGGGCCACTAACTCGGTCTGATTCTTCTTGCCGATAGCCTTGCGTAAAACATCAGCCTCGCCCAGGCTGTAGCCCGCCACCTCCTGGGCAATTCTTAGCATCGTCTCCTGATAAACTGGCGCACCGTAACTCTCAGCCAGGAGCGGCTTGAGCAAAGGATGAGGGGCTTCGAGGCTCTCCCGCCCGTTCCGCACCGCCAGAATTTTACCCAGAAACGGCATCGGGCCGGGACGATAGGCCGCAATCATCAGAGCCAAATCCTCGATACTGCGCGGTTTCATGCCCATCGCGAACTCGGTCATACCCACATTTTCCAGTTGAAAAATCCCGATAGTATAGCCCTGGGCAATCGTCAGGTAGGTTTTTTCATCGCTAGTTGGCAAGAGCCAGACGTTAAGTTCTTCACCACGCTCCCGCCGGATAAATTCCAGAGCCTTGCCGATAGCCGACCAGGCGGTCAAGCCCAACAGGTCTATTTTGAGCAAGCCACGCTTTTCCACCCCCACCATATCCCATTGAGTCATCACATTAAGGGGGGGATATTGCTCCGCAGAGGCCGCTTCACCTGACGAGCGGGCGGCCTCACGCTGACGTTGACCCAGCCCCTCGGTGCGGGTGAGCGGCACATACTCCACCACCGGGCGCGGCGTAATCACTACCCCGGCGGCATGCGTCCCACTGTTGCGGCCTGTCCCCTCGATTAACATAGCGGCATCTAGCAACTCACGGGCGGCTTTATCCTGTTTGTAAAGTTGGGCTACTTCCGGCACTTCTTCCAGGGTGCGGGTCAGGCTATAGGGGCGTTGAAACTCTATCGGAATTAGCCCGCCCAACCGATTAACCAGAAATATATCGCTGCTCAAAGCCTTACCCGCATCCCGCAAAGCCGATTTTGCCCCCACAAAATTATGGGTAATAATATGGGCGACATTGCTGGACTTATAACGATGCACCACATAATCCAACAGGCGGGGGCGGCCTTCGTCGGCAATATCCAGGTCAATATCGGGCGGGGCCAGACGCGCCTCGTTCAGGAAGCGTTCAAACACCAGATTATAAGCCAGCGGGTTAAGCGGGGTAATTCCCAGGGCATAGCAAACCAGCGAACCCGCGCTACTGCCACGCGGCGCACACAAAATCCGCAACTCCTGAGCCTTTTGCACAATATCTGCCACAATCAAAATATATTGGGAAAAGCCCGCCCGCTCCATCACCCCCAGCTCATACTGCATACGGGCGGTTACGACCTCGGAAAGTGCCCCAAGCCGCTCCTGCAAACCCTTTTGGGCCAGATATGCCAGATAGACCCCGGCGGGTGAGATGCCCTGCGCCTGCTCTACAAAATCGGCGGGAATGGGGAAGTCGGGGATAATCAGGGTGGATTTTGCCAGCCGTACCCGACAACTATCGGCTAAACTGGCGGCATTGCTGATGGCTTCCGGCACTTCGGCGTAAATGCGAGAAAGTTCATCCAACGTCAGGGGGTGGGCAAAAACATCCTCTGACGGGCGACGGCGTTTAGGGTCATCCAGTCGCACATTATCGGCAATCGCCCATAACAAATCGCGGGCCTTGCTTTGTTCCGGCGAAACATAATGCACATCGGTGGTCGCCAGCAGGGGCAAATTATACTGACGGGCAAACTCCACTAGCGTTTTGTTAGATTGCCCCGCGATTAGCTCGACAAAAAAGCGCGAGCCAAAAGCCTCCTGTAGTCGTGAGGCATACTTCTCAGCCTCCGCCGGGTTATTTTTAGCCAGCAGTTGGGCTAACTTGCCGCTAACCCCACCCGATAGCAGGGCAATCCCAGACGAGTGTTCCAGCAAAACTTCCTCAGTCAGAAATGGACATTCGTTGCCGCTCTGATCATAGCCCTCCGTGCCAGCCCAGGTGACCAGCTTGAACAGGTTTTGCAGCCCACCTTCGTCCTGCGCCAATAACAACAAGTTGTAGGTACGCTGCCCATTCTTGCCACCTTCCGCCAATCGTCGGGCTTCCAGGCTGCAACTTGCGCCAGTCCAGTCGCCACCCTCGGCCTCGTCCCACCTTACCGCAATATCTATCCCGAAAATAGGGTTAGCCAGACCGTGTTTATCGGCGGTCTCCTGCAATTCGAGTAGTCCGGCGGCGTGGTCGTGGTCGTCCAGGGCCATTGCGGGGCGGCCCAACTCTACCGCCCGCGCCACTAAATCGTCCACTGACGATACGCCATCCCGGTAACTGTAGTGCGAGTGTACCCGCAAATCGGCAAATCCTTGCCCGTTTTCTGACATTCTAAGCTCCTCGGTGGTCGGTAGAAAAGTAGCGAGTAACGAGTAACGAGTTAAAAGTCCAAACCTACCTGACTTTAGACCTTTAACCTTTCCTACTTCAAAAGGCTGGTGTTGTAGTTGCCACTGACGAAGGCGGGATTGTCGAGCAGACGCAGGTGAAGTGGCAAATTAGTTTTGATGCCCTCTATTTTGAAATCGGTCAGGGCGGTGCGGCTACGTTCTAGGGCGGCGGCGCGAGTTTCACCCCAAACAATCAGCTTGGCAATAAGCGGGTCATAGTGAGGAGTGATGGTATTACCCTGAACAAAACCACTATCCAGCCTGACATACTCGCTGGTGGCGGGAGGTTGATAGAGGGTGAGCGGGCCGGGTTGTGGCAGGAAACTAACCGGGTCTTCGGCGTAGATACGGAACTCAATCGCATGGCCTTTGGGCTGAATGTCCGCTTGTTGAAGGGGTAAAGGTTCACCCGACGCGATACGAAGCTGTAATTCCACCAAATCCAGGCCGAGGGTCATTTCGGTGATGGGATGTTCCACCTGTAGACGGGTATTCATTTCCAGAAAATAAAACTCGCCATTTTCGGCAAAAATAAACTCTATCGTCCCGGCGTTCTGATAGCCAACGGTAGCGGCAGCCTGTAGCGCAGCCTGAGCCATCTGCTGGCGTAATTCGTTATTAGAGCCGAGGCCAGGGGCGGGGGTTTCTTCGATTACTTTCTGATAGCGTCGCTGCACACTACATTCCCGCTCGTAAAGATGCACCCCATTGCCATAGGAGTCGAACAAAACCTGAAACTCGATATGGCGAGAATTGGGCAAATAACGCTCGATAAAAACCGAGTCGTCGCCAAAAGCCCGTTGAGCGCGGCTCTGGGCAGTTTTTAGTCCGGCTCGCAGTTTGTCGGCGTTCTCGGCGATAGTCATACCGATGCCGCCCCCACCAGCCGCAGACTTAATTAGCACTGGGTAGCCGATTTCCTCAGCTGCCGCTACCGCCTCATCGGGGGTACTGACCGGGTTAGCCGTGCCGGGAGCCACCGGGACACCCACGCTTTTCATCAGGTTGCGGGCTGCTACTTTTTCGCCCATTGCTACAATTGCCGCCGGAGGGGGGCCGATGAAAACTATCCCTAGTCCAGTGCAACGGCTAGCAAAGGCTGGGTTTTCCGACAAAAAGCCGTAGCCGGGGTGAATTGCCTCTGCCCCGGTCTGTTGAGCCGCATCCAGCACCGCATCCATATTAAGGTAACTGGCGTAGGCTGGGGCAAGGCCGATAAAAACCGCCTCATCGGCCTCCTGCACAAAGGGCAAATCCATATCAGCATCGCTATGAACCACCACGGTTTCAATCCCTAGTCGTTTGCAGGTGCGGATAATGCGGCGGGCAATCTCGCCCCGATTAGCAATCAATATGCGTTTAAACATATTCTTACTCCAGCCGCAACAATACTTGCCCATCCTGAACGGTCTGGCTGGGGCTAACCAAAATTTCTTTGACTACGCCATCACGGGGCGCACTGACCGGGATTTCCATCTTCATGGATTCTAAAATCAAGAGGTCTTCTTCTTCGCTGACTTGCTGGCCTACTTCGACCAGGACTTGCCAGACCGTCCCTGAAATCTGGCATTTTACATCGGTCATCAAGTTTCTCCTTAGGTATATGGCTGGTTGGATTTTTGTAAGATATTGCTGAACGTATGTTAACAAGTTCTGCCTGCTTTTACAAATTGAGCCGTTTGTAGTTTGGATTGGCCCTTTCTTTTTCTTTTTAAACACAATGGATTATAATCGGCTTCAGGAGGAACACGCTAGATGGTTGGTTTTAATTTTGGCAAAGGTAAAAAACAGCTTGAGATACGGCAGGCCCGCAACAACCCCCAGGACGAGGCGGCAACCCGCGCCTTGTTACAGGAAACCTTTGATTATCATGCTCAGGTGGGGCGGGGCGAGCCAAGTCTGACTTTTCGGCCCATTGCCCAAAAAAGTTATATGGAAGAATGTATTAGCGTATTAGTATATGGTGATGAAGGGTACGAGCCAGCGCGGGCCTTCCTGGCCTGGGATAACAAAAAGGCCGTTGGTTTCGCGATGGTGCGGCTTTTGCGCGATTATTATTATACTACCGAGCATTTTGGTTATATTGAGCAACTGATTGTAAGCGAAGGGGCGCGTAATCAGGGGGTTGGGCCGCAATTGTTAGAGGCTTGCTATAGCTGGCTGGCGGGGCGCGGGGTACATACCGCTACACTAAAGGTTTATGGCCCAAACCAGTCTGCCCTGAAATTTTACGAGCGGGAGGGCTTTTCGCATCTACGCTACGAGTTGGTGAAGCACTTCTAAGCTGTTAGGTTTTAGGCATTAGGTATTAGAGAAGGTCGAAAGTTTATAGATTTTTAGTTTTTGACTTTGGACCTTTGACTTTTAACTTTGGACTTTTCTATATTCAGGAGGGATATGTCATGAGCTTTTCTGATTTTCCAGATGACCCGATTTTAGTGGCTAAGATGATAAACAGTCGCCGCGATGATAATATGTTGGGCGCGTTAGGTATTGAGGTTATCGAGGCGGGCAAGGATAAGGTGGTGGGGACGATGCCAGTTGGGCCGAAAACGCGCCAGCCAGAAGGGTTTTTGCATGGCGGGGCCAGTGTAACGTTAGCGGAGGCGTTGGCTTCTATCGGAGGTTGGCTGAATGTGAATCGCGAAACTCATTCGGCAATGGGTCTTGAGATTAACGCTAACCACTTGCGACCCAAGCGCGATGGGGTTGTTACCGGTGAAGCTGTTCCACTCCACCGGGGCCGCAATACTCAGGTCTGGGAAATTAAAATCTATGACGAAGAACGGAAACTGATTTGTATCTCGCGCTGCACAGTAGCGGCGGTAGAAAGAAAAAATTCTTAAAAATAAAAATTGGGGCAGACTGTTGGGTCTACCCCAGCTATTATTCGCTATTGTCCGATAACCATTATTTGAGATAGGACAAAGGGTTGAGGGTTTGACCGTAGACCCGCCCGTAGCGTACCTCGAAGTGAAGGTGGGGCCCGGTGGAGTTCCCGGTACTACCTTCTAACCCGACTAGCTGACCGCGTGCTACTTTTTGTCCAACCGCAACATTAATCCGATTTAGATGACCATAAAGGGTGTAAAGCCCGTTGCTATGGGCAATCAAAACCATATTGCCATAACCATCGTTAGACCAACTAGCATTCAAAACTACCCCACCGTCGGCGGCTACAATCGGGCTGTTGTTCGGGGCGGCAACATCCAGACCCTGGTGAATTCCATACCAGATGCGTTGACCATAGTAAGTAGTTATCGGGCCATATACCGGCCATACCATTTTGCCAGTTGTGCCTACCGGGACACCAGGCGGCGGCGCAGATAAACTGCCATTTGGATTGCGAATAATAGCGGGTTTCGGTGGAGGCGGGATATAGCGGCCTACATCCTTGATTGACCCGGTTCCGGGTTTGACGGGGCTGCCCGTGACCGGCCCAGTGACCGGGGCGGCAGGCACAAGCCCGTTTGGTATAACCAGCTTATCGCCGACTTTTAGCTTGGTATCTTTGGTAACGTTGTTCATTGGCAAGCCAGTGATATTATCAACCGGAACTTTGAAGCGATTAGCAATAGTAGTAACACTATCGCCAGGTTGTACAGTTACGCGGATACCGCTAATCGGCAGAATAACCAGTTCCATTCCTGCCGAAACCTGATTATTGACAATTTTATCGTCATTAAAGGTGGCAATAGTCTCTTTGGTCACACCGAATTTGCTGGCAATATAATCCAGAGTTTCGCCGTCACGCACTTTGTAAAGAATCAGGGTATCGCGGATGGGCCTAATACCACCCGGAACCATCACACTCCGACCCGGTTCTAAAGGGGTATTAATACCAATCCCGTCTAGCTGGTTGGGGGCGTAATTAATAATAACTTTCGGCTCAACCCCATAGCGGAAGGCGATAGTGGAAATTGTATCCACTTCCTGAGTATTGCGGGTGGTGACGTGCCACATCCCGGTAACAGGGGGGATAATCAGTTTGTCGCCAATATTCAGTTCATAATCGGGGTCATCAATCTGATTAGCAAACAGAATAGTATCCAGGCTGATATTATTCTTGGTGGCAAGGTCGGGCAGAGTATCGCCCTGTTGTACAGTGTAGACGTTTACCCGTTTTGGCCCGTTATCGGTGGTGCCGAGGCTATTCAGGACAATGCCCTTCATATTGCCTGTTACGGTCAGATAGCCATTGCCATTCATTTCGCTATGACCGGGCATATCAATGTCGCGGCTAACCAGTTGGCGCACCGCCCCACTGAAACCGCCCCCAACTACCACCACTATTGCCAATCCTAATACTGCCATATGAGCGGCATAACGACGGGCGTGGTGGGTCATTGCCTCGGTGGAGGATGTACCAAAGTGTTGGGCTGCCGCCTGGGGAGCTAACCGATTAAACCAGAAGAAGTTACCAGGATGCGCTAAAAACTTTCGCATTTCCCGGAACAAAGCAAAATCGGCCCGACGGAATGGGCTAGTTATTAACCTGGCAATTGTGAGCAATAAAATGAAAGGGGAAAACAGGATATTGCGGAAAAGCTTGGCACCATCAAGCCGGGATGGCTTTCGTCTTTTAGCAGGGGCAACCCCCGCAATCTCATCTAAAAGCTGACGGGCTTCGTCCCTGGCACTATAACGGATTCCAGTTTCAACTTTTTCTTTTTCAGTGCGGGGTGGCGCTTCAGCGGTGCTACTATCACTGGTATAACTATTTCGTGACACCGTTTCGTCTTACCCTCCTACTCATAGCCCGCTCTTTTTTGCTACTGATACTGTTTTAAGGTTCTTGATAAAAGTCCCAGATTTTAAACGAAGTTATGAAACAATCCACCCCGTTTAATCATTATACTTTGTAGCATAGTTTAGAGTGTTATAGTTCTCGACACTCTTAAAGAGTAGACAATTTTCCAACAGGTAAAGTTACAGGTTTGATTGGTTAGGTTTAAAGCTAATCCAAACCTGCCGACATTTGTCTTTAAACAACATATGAGCGATTTCTTTGAGCAGAACCCACATTGCTGGCTCAAGGTCCTGTCATTATAGGAGCGTTTGAAACGCTTGTCAAACTGTTGGTAAAGCTATCAGCCTTCAGCTATCAGCTTTTAGGAAAAAGAGTTAATTAAAAATTAATAGTTTAAGGCTGAAATAAACTATTTCAAGGCCGTATTTAAGGCCAAACCACTCATTACTACCAATAATATACCCTGAAGCGTCCAAATCAAAGTTCGCCACCAGTTGCTATCTACCAGCGATTTTACTAAGGCTTCCTGAAATCCGGCACTAAGAGTCGTATGCAAGGGTATTTGCACGATGGCGGTAACAACCCAGAACATGAGGCACAATCCCAGATTTAGCCAGGTCATCCAGTCGGGTATCCCTGGCGGGCGTACTCCAACCAGAGTAAACGAACTTCCCAACGATAATAAAGTTGGGATACTCAGGGCCAGAACTATCCGCTCGGTATGTTCCAGGTGATAGGCCGGAAACTCCTGCGCTCCCACTTTAGCAAACAAGGGATATTGTATTAGTTGGATTACCCAGATTAGCCCCACCAGATAAAAAGTTGAGGCCAAACAAATGAGTAATGGGAAGAACGACCAGACACCTGGCTTGATTTCCGAAAGTTGCATTAACTTTTCCTTTCCACCATTAAAGGGTAGATACTGAGGTCTACCCCTACAATAACAGGGAATAAGGTTGGCTTGGGGAAAGGCTTCGTTTAGGAACGGTAATCTTTTGAACAGGATATTTATAAATGTAGGGGCGGTTGGTGAACCGCCCTTGTAAAAGAATTATTATGCGGGGGTTAGAATTCGTCTAACGAGCGGTAGCCTCAGCCACTCCCACCGCAATGCGGTCTAACTGCTCGTGAGTCAGGGCCGGGTAAATCGGTAGGGAAAGAACCTGCTCCGCCGCCTTATCGGTTACGGGCAAATCAACCATATAACCCCGCTCCAGATAGATGGATTGTTTGTGAATTGGCAGGGGATAATATACCCCGCAACCAATGCCTAGTTCGCCCAGCCGGGTCACTACCTGGTCACGACTAACCGAGCTATCTTCGGTAACTCGGATAGTATACTGATGATAAACGTGGCTGAAATTATTTTGTACCACTGGCGTAACCACCTGCGCCCCAAGCTCCTGCAAACGAGTTGTTAGATAGGCTGCATTAGCCTGTCGTTTTTCGTTCCAGCCGACCAACCGACCTAGTTGCACCCGACCAATCGCGGCGTGCAGATTTGTCATGCGGAAGTTAAAACCTACTTCATCGTGGTAATAACGTTTCCGCATACCGTGCGCCCGCAGAATTGAGGCTAATTCCGCTACTTTGGGGTCATTGGTGGTAATCATGCCGCCCTCACCACTGGTCATATTTTTGGTAGGGTAGAAGCTGAAACAACCCGTACCAAATGTCCCTACCTTTTGTCCCTTGAACTCCGCCAGATGAGACTGACAAGCATCTTCAATAATAGCCAGCCCGTGCCGCTCGGCAATTTCGCAAATAACCTCCATCTGGGCGGGGTGGCCGAAAAGATGGACAGGCATAATCGCTTTGGTGCGGGGGGTAATAGCCGCTTCGATTTTAGTTGGGTCAATATTAAAAGTATCGGGCTCAATATCTACAAAAACGGGTTTTGCCCCGGTGTACAAAATTGAATTAGCGGTAGCGATAAAACTAAAGGAGACCGTGATAACCTCGTCCCCCGCGCCAATCCCGTGCGCCAGTAATGCAAGGTGCAAAGCGGTAGTACCGTTGGAGGTGGCAATAGCGAAGTGCGAACCACAGGCCGCCGCAAATTCCGCCTCAAAACTGGCTACCTCGGCTCCCTGAGCCAATTGCCCCGATTGCATAACCGCCAGTACCGCCGCATTTTCTTCTGGGCCAATTTCGGGCTTGGCAATCGGAATATTTGGTAAAGTCGTTACCATATTCATAATGTTTTGCTCATTTCTAATTAAATTTACTCTAATTCACGTTTACTATAAGGAGGATACAGCTTAGGGGTGATAGGTAAATGAATCGTTGAAAAGGCTATATGAAACTTCTTTCAGGCAAACGACCTTTTAACCGGTTAATTGGTGAGATATTGCTGGCATATTTCTTGCCTTTAACGCTTCTAATGCAATTTGAGCCCCCAACTTCTTAAAAACTCGACAAGTTTGACAATATTTTTCAAAGGTTGTAGATTAAAAAAGCTTAATAGCACAGAAGCTATGAAACTCATAGGTTACAAGTCTAAAGTCAAGAAACTGAATGCTTATTGATTGTGACTTTCAACCTTCACTTTTGACCTTTGATTATCTACTAACACTCTTTTACCGACTATCGACAACTGACCACCGAAAACCGACCAGCGATTTTGTAATCCAATTACAATTGTAATGTGTTTCTTAACGTTACTCTTGTATAAACCTTACTAGACATTAAAAAAATTTTCCAAGTGTAGTTAAGTTGTAAGGTAGCGTTCAGAAAAGAGCTAAAATAGAGGTGCCTCTCGTCAGGTAGATGAACCTGCAAAATTGCCACTCGAAAACAGGCACTACAGAACTTCGTCTTAGAACATACTTGGATATGGCAGTTATCTGGAGCCTAACCAGATAGCCCGGTGAAAAAGTTACAATATACAATTACTGTGGTCAATGTCAAAAGCTTTAGGAGCGGGCATTGTAAAGGACAGGTAGACAGAAATAGTCTGCTAACCTGCAAATCTGGAGGCCGATAAATGGACATTTTGGTCGTGGAAGATGACCCGATGACTTTGAAGATGGTAGAGTTCTTGCTCAAAGGCGAAGGTTATAGCGTAACTAAAGCAGAGAGTATCCGGGAAGCCGAGGCCATTCTGAAGAAAAGCACCCCCTGGTTGGTTATTATTGATAAAGGTTTGCCCGATGGAAATGGAATTGAATACTCCAAAAAGTTGGCCCAAACCGAAAAGGAAGTCCCGGTAATCTTGCTGACGGGAGAAAGCCGCCTACCCTACAAACTGGAAGGTTTAGAAAGTGCCGACGATTATATTGTAAAACCCTTTGAGCCCGGCGAATTTGTGGCGCGGGTAAAAGCGGTTTTGCGCCGGGTAGAACGAGTGCCACGTGAGTTAGTGCAGAGTCATTTGAAAGTAGGCGATATTGAACTGGCGATGCGCGAACTCAAGGTAAGCTTGCCCAATCGCAAATCGGTTATCTTAACCCCTACTGAAATGAAAATTCTGGAATGTTTGATGGCTCACGCTGGTAAAGTGGTGACCCGTGACAGCATTGCCGAAAAAGCTCTGGGCTATGAGTATGAAGGCGAAAGCAACGCCATTGACGTTTACATTCGCCGCTTGCGAACCAAAATTGAGCCTGACCCGTCCCAACCTGTTTACATTGAGACTGTAAAAGGAAGCGGCTATCGTTTTCGCAAAGTTCAGAATGGCGAACTAACCAAGTAAGATGGTTTGGGCCGTCGAACGGGCGGCCACTCCATCGGAGAAATATAGGTGACGCACTCAACCCAGGCCGTTGGGCCAGCAGATTTTGAAGACGAAAAGGAGCAACCGGGGGTTACCGGGACAGTTTTGCACGCTTCAAAATTTGGAGAGGGCGATATTATTACTAACGAAATTCCTTCTCTAATCTCTGCTAAAGATGAGCAAACCCCTAATCATGGCAGGTACGAAGTCTTTTTAAGAGGGGCGGTCAATCGTGTTCTTAATTTACTGGATGCGGAACATTGTAGTATTGCCCTGATTGATAAGAAAACGGGCGAACTTGTTACCAGAGCCTCCTCGCGGGTCGGTAACAGCGAATTATTGCGTCAGAGCCGTTTCCGTCAGCGCGAGGGTATTGCCGGACACGTAGCCGCCACCCGCGCCTCTTTCCTGTCGAATAATGTTCACCGGGCCACTCAGTATATGAAGATTGGGGATGATAAAATCGCCTCAATTATGTGCGCCCCTTTAATTCACAAAAAGGACGTTTTGGGAACAATAACCGTCACCAGCCCCCGTTTTGACGCTTTCACTACCGACCATCTTAAATTATTGGAAGAATTATCAGACCGGGAAGCGGTAGGAATTGCCCAACTCTTTCATTCCGATGCCAGTCTGCGTGAGACTGATAAGGTTGCCAGTTTATTACATATAAATGAAATTGTGGCAAACTCAGCCCATCGCGATACCCTTACTACCCGCGTGCTGGAGTGGATTGGCGAAAATCTGCCGCCCTGCGAAGCCTCAATCCTTTTGTTTGGCAACAAAACCCACGAGAATTCTTTTTATGGCTCACCGCTGGCGGCGACCTTACTACTGATGCGGGAAACCGCCAAAAGTAAGGTCTGGTCAGCCAAACTTTATGATATAAACCAATTTCCGCTACTTTCTCCCGAAAATCTGCAAAGTCTGCAAACCACCGGAATTAAACATATTGCGCTGGCCTCACTGTATCGCCAGCAGCCAGAAAATGTTATTGGCCTAGTAGTTTTATTATTCCGCCAGAGGGTAGAGGATTTTCAGGTTGCCGACCTGGAATTGCTGGAAGAGCTGGCCCATAAAATCAGCGAAGGTCTGGAAATAGCCGACCGCTTCCGCTATAGCCAGGAAACCCGTTACTTTTTGAGCCAATTTACACAGGGAGCGGGCGACCCGGTGGTAGAATTAGACCTGGAGGGGCAAGTCCGTGAATGGAATGAAGCGGCGGAGGTTTTGTTCGGCTATAGTGCCGAAGAAATAATCGGGCGAATCTTACCCGGTCAACAGGCTGAAATCAGTGACATTGCCCTTTATGAGCAGGTACGACAGGGCGCAACTCTGGCGAATGTGCTGATAGAAAAGCTGGATAAAAGCGGTAACTTACTCTCGCTTTCGGTGACACTGGCCCCAATTCTTGACCAAAGTGGAAATGTCAGCCGCATTTCGCTTTTGGTAAAGGATATAACCGAAACTACCCGTCTCAAGCAGGAAGCCGCCCGCCGCAACCAGGAAATGACCAACTTAAGCGATATTGCCCTGCGCCTCGCCAGCACCCTTGATACCAATAACCTGTTAGTAATTATCAAAGACCACCTGAGCCGGGTGGTAGAATTTGATGCTTTACTTGTAGCCACCCACAACGAGGTTAAAAATATTTTTGAGGTGGAACTGCACTCCGAGCTAGGGGTCTATTATGCTCCTGAAAGCTGGCCCAGCACCGAGCCAATGCTAGCTTGGTTGTTGCAGCATGGTCGCCAACTTACTATTGATTCGTCTGATACTGATTTCCCACTCAACCGCTTTCAGGGGATGGAGGGCGAAAATCCCGAAAACCTGCTAATAACACCCACCCGGCTAGAGGGTCAGGTAAACGGTTTTATTGCTCTGGCAAATTACCATGCCCAGCCCTTTAAACCCTATCATAAACAGCTTATGTTGATTGTGGCTTCCCAGGCCGCTATTGCCCTGGAAAAAGCCCGTATCTTGCGCCGCAGTCAGGAAAAGGCCGAGCATTTAAGCATTTTGCGGCAGGTCGCAAAAGCTACTAGCAGCAGCCTTAACCTGGACGAAGTGCTGAAAAATATGGTGATTGAGCTACATCGCAATATCATTTTTGATACGGCGGATATCCAAATGTTTGGCCCAACCGGGTTGCGGCGTTATCTTGTCACTAGCAACCAGGGCGGGCATCAGTCGTTACGGAGTGAGGTCATTCAAATTGACCCAGCGTTGGAAGAGTTTGCCGAAAAGCTCAACTATAGCACGCCCCTGACCAGCCTTAACCAGACAAACCCCTTGCACGCCAGAGCTCTTGAACTTTTTGGCAAACGTAATTTACAGGCGGGGGTACTCGTCCCCCTGATTTATGGTGACCGCGTTTCGGGCTTGATGCAATTGGGTTCTTACGAGGATTATAACTATACCGAGGATGAATTAGCCTTAATCAGCGATATTGCTTCTCAGGCGATTGGGGCAATGGAAAACGCCCAACTCCATGAGGTGGTTAAACATCAGGTCGCCCAGCTCGAGCAACAGGGTCGCCGAGAACGTCGCTTGCTGCAAGAAACTGCTCAGGAACGGGAACGGTTGGAAGCTATTTTCGGCAACAGTAGCGACGGAATTGTGGTGATTGATGAAGAATTTAATATCTTACGGCTTAATCCGGCAATGGCTTCTTATATCGGGGCTGATAATAGCGTGATTGGCCGGAAATGTACCCAGGTCTTACGTTGTCAGGATAAAGAGGGCAATTTATTATGTGAAATAGCCTGTCCTCTGCAAAAAGTGTTGGGCCAGAGCGAACCGCTATTACATCAGGAAGTGCGGCTGGATAATCAGGGTAAACTTCGCACCGTCTCTACCAACTGGAACGTCGTGCCAAGTGCCAGTGGTGGTAGTAACGTGGTTTCGACTATGCGGGACGTAACGGCTTTGCGGGAAGTTGAGCAGATGAAGGCTAACTTTATCTCGACGGTCTCCCACGAGCTACGTAACCCGATTAATGTTATCAACGGCTTTACCAAAATGTTGGCAGAGGAGCGGGCTGGACAACTAAACCCGGTGCAGCATGAATTCGTTAGCAGTATGTTGGTCAGTGTCAACCAACTTAAAAAGCTGGCCGAAGATATTTTAATTATGTCCAGAGTAGATGCTGACCGCTTTAGCATTAACCCTGGCCCGATTTCCTTCAAAGATATAGTGGTTTCGACTGCCAAAAATAGCAGGCCAATGATTTACGCCAAAAATATCCGCCTGATTACAGCCCAACTGCCCGATAATCCAGTAATAATAAATGCGGATGAAATGCGCCTATGTCAATGTTTAGGAAATCTCCTTGAAAATGCTATCAAATTCACCCCACAAGGTGGAAGAATAGTGATAGAATTGAAAACAGATGGCGATAATGCTAAATTAAGTGTTACTGATTCTGGCATTGGGATAGCCCAGGAGCATTTGGTACATATTTTTGAACGTTTCTACCAGGTGCAAGACGAAGAAACCCGCAAAATGCGTGGTGCCCAGCTTGGTAGTGGTTTGGGTTTGAGTATCACCAAAGAGATTATCGAGCGGCACGGTGGAAGAATCTGGGTCGAAAGTACAGTTGGCAAGGGTACTATTTTTTCATTCACCTTGCCTTTGTTAAAGGAATCGTTAGGGTAGTTAATTTTTATGGCGAAAATTATTGTTATAGATGATGATGCCAGCGTGTTAGCGGTAGTTAAATTTGCCCTAAGCCGCGCTGGACATGAAGTGCAAGCTACTGACAGTCCAATCAGCGCGATTGCTTTAATTCATCAGTCCCAGCTAGATTTGATTATGGTAGATTACAAAATGCCTGAACTGAGTGGAGTAGAACTATTGCAAAGGTTACGCTTTCCGGCTAACGGACAACCTACCACTACTCCGGCCTTATTAATGAGTGGCGCACCTACCCCCCAACTTCTGGAGGCCATTCAAAATTTGCCCAAAGTTGAGTTTATCGAAAAACCTTTTATTGGCAAGGAACTTATCCACAAAATCGAGGAAGTATTAGCCCTGTACGCTAAACCTTCGTAGTTTTTGGTTGTTAGTTCTTGGTTTTTTCCTTTAACAATCTTCCCCCCACTTTTAACATTTCATTAATACCCTAATAATCTGACTTTGCTACTATTGACCAGAATATTGCCCACTTCCTTATAACTATGCTAGGTAGTGGTGGGTTTCCAACCCACCCGGTAGGGTTATATCAATTTTAACTATTAAAACCGTAATTATTCCCCCAACCCTGAATTAGGGAATGGGGTTAGGTCACCAAGTCTTAAAATGCAAACGCTAATCTATAATGCCACGTTGGTATTGCCAGATAAACTTATTGAAAATGGCTGGCTCTTAATCGAAGATGCCCGGATTGCCGGGTTAGGCGAAAGTGCTACAGCCCCGGCTCAGGTTGAGCGTAAAATTGACGGGCTAGGCCATTTTTTGATGCCCGGTCTGATTGACCTGCATAGTGACGCTATCGAACGACAGGTTGAGCCGCGCCCGGAAGTTATTTTCGATACTCACATCGCGCTTGGTGAGATTGATCGCCGTTTGGCAAGTGCCGGAATTACCACCGAATTTCATGCTATTTCGCTGGACGATAACGAATTTGGTACGCGCTCGGTAAATTTTGTCCATGATTTGGCACATAACATCAAGCTTGAAACCGATAATCTGGTACGGCACGAAATCCACGCCCGCTTTGAGCTGACCAGTCAAAACGGTTTTGAGACTATCAAAAAGTTAATTAAAACCCGTGAGGTTCGGCTAATTTCATTGATGGATCATACGCCGGGGCAGGGTCAATATAAATCCGAGGAGGGTTTTCGAGAATATATTAAACGCACCGTCCATATGAGCGACGAAAAAATTGATGAGTGGATAATTATGAAAAAAGCCCAGAAAGCAATGGTGCCAGAGCGCATCGCAACTGTTACCCGGCTGGCGCGCGAGGCAGGGTTGGCAATCGCTACCCACGACGACGATACCGCCGAGAAAATAGCGGGCTGGCCCAAACTTGGCGTGACGATGGCGGAGTTCCCTACGACTATGGAAGCCGCTACCGCCGCTCATAAATTGGGGTTGGTGGTGTGTATGGGTGCGCCCAACGTGCTACGGGGCAAATCCAGTGGCGGTAACATCAGCGCGATGGCAACGATTCAAGCGGGGGTTTGCGATGCGCTTTGTGCCGACTATTATCCGGCGGCGATGTTAGGCGCGACCTTTAAATTAGTAACTCACCACATCCTATCGTTACCCCAGGCAGTGCAACTCGTCACCCTGAACCCCGCTAAAGCAGTGGGATTACATCAGGATTTCGGCTCATTAGAAGTCGGGAAAATCGCGGATATTATTCTGGTCAAGGCCACCGCCCGCAATCCCCGCGTGTTGCGCCTCTTTGTAGACGGTCAAGAACGCCTAACCCATTGGGAAGGATGAAAAGGGGTTGTCGGTAGTCGGTGGTCAGTTGTCGGAAAATTCGTAGGAGAAGGGCAGGGATTACTCCCTCTCCCTTTGAAAGGGAGAAGCCAGCTTACGGGTTGGGGTGAGGGTCAGACGGTGGCGATAAAATAAATGGTATATGCTGTATAATCTTCTTGACGGTGAATAGTAATCTTTAAGGGAAATTGCAAGGAAAGTTTCTTGATAGAAATAAATTTTTACCTCAATAGCTCAGGTTCTCTGAGAGTAGATGTGACTCCCACTTATGAACTACTGGGAGATTTTATACAACTTGATATAGTTGAACGGGTAGGGTTTTGTAGAGAGTTAATTCAGGCTGTAGACAACGCTATAGCGGGTAAAGTTGAAGAGTTTAGTATAACTCTAGATGCTTGTACTTTGATTCTTACACCAGAGAAAGCTCAAATTGTTCTTTCCGTTGTTGAGCCACCTCCTTTTCTTGATCTTTCTCTTATTGATCTTAAACAGGCTCTAACTAAATATCTCGCCTTTGCTGAGGCACAGGGGTGGAAATAATCAAGTGAAGCCGGGACATAAATAAATGAACCTGTTTTGTAGGGGTAGACACATTGGTCTACCCCTACACTATTCTTACTCCTTGCTCCTTGCTTCTTAATTCTATAGAATTTTCCAGTTAAAAAAACGTAATAACTTACCAGCCTGGTTTCACCCTGATTTAAGGGAAAGCCAATATAATGAGGTTGTTGGAAATCGGTTAGGTGAACAAAGGGGCTTGCCAACCTTGTGTGCGTCACTCTTACTATTACTAAGACACACGGAAAGGCTTCGGGATGCTGCCTTCGGTAACAATTATTACGCTCAACTGGAATCAACCTCATTACACCCTGGCCTGTCTGCGCTCCCTACAGTCAGTAACTTACCCAAATTTTAAGGTAATTGTGCTAGATAATGGCTCGAAGGATGATTCGATAGCCCAAATTCGGGCTGTACTGCCTGAGCAAAATTACCCGGTAGAGCTAATCGAAAACGGGCATAACCTGGGTTTTGCCGAGGGAAATAATGTGGGAATCCGCAAAGCCCTGAACGACGGAGCGGATTATGTCCTCCTGCTGAATAACGACACCGAAGTTGCCCCGGATTTTATCGAACCGCTAGTCAAGATGTCCCAAAGTAACCCGAACGTCGGCATAACAGGCTCAAAAATTTACTATTTTGACGAGCCGGAACGCCTCTGGTCAGCCGGAGGGACTATTGCGGCAACAGGCGCAACCCACCAACTAGGGGTAAATGAATTTGATAGCCCCGAACTGAACCAGTTGCGAAAGGTAGATTACGTTAGTGGCTGCGCCATGCTGGTCAAACGGGCGGTTATTGAAAAGGTCGGAATGTTGGATGCCCGCTTCTTCGCCTACTATGAGGAGACGGACTGGTGTGCCAGAACCGCCAGAGCGGGTTACAGTATCTGGTATGTGCCCCAAAGCAAAATCTGGCACAAAATCAGCCTCAAAGCGCGAGATTTCACCCCCTATTACGTCTATTTAATGAGTCGCAACCGTTTACTGTTTTTGCGTAACCGAGGGATGTCGGCCCCACGAGTACTGCTCAGTTTAGTAATGGTGGATTTGCGGACAATCCTGGCTATAGCAATTTTGAAACGCCATCGCCCCGCCCGACCAATGCAGCAATGGCACATAAGGGGGGTGCTGGATTATTTGCGGGGGCGTTTTGGCGAACCCCAACTAAGGTGAATATTTTTTCATTTTAACTTTAATGGGGTATATTCGATTGTAATCGCTATAGCGGATAATAGATTCTGAGAAACAGGAAATCGTTGGGATTTGTGTGAAAACACAATAATTATTGCAGGAAGCATGAGATAAATGGACATTGGACGCGAACTGCGACGTTATTTAAGAGTTTTATGGTCATGGGCATGGTTAATCATTCTGGGCGCGGCCCTGGCGGGTGGGGTAAACTACTACCTCGCCAGTAAAGCTCCCCCTCGCTATGAAGCTAATACCACCTTGATGGTAGGTCAATTTATTAGGCAAGCTAACCCCGACCAACAGGAAGTAGGGCTTTCTGACCGTTTGGCTGGTTATTATCTTGAATTACTCCACCGTCAGCCGGTGCTGGAAGGGGTTAAAAAAGAGCTTAATCTGGATAAATCAAACGAAGCTCTGGCGGGAACAGTTACCGCCAGGGTTGTGCCGGGAACGGCCTTTATCGAAATTGCGGTGGTTGACCCTGACCCGTTCCTTGCCGTTAAAATGGTAAATTCTTTTGCTAGAGAACTGATAAAACAAAGTCCTACCGCCCCAGAAAACCAACAAGTCGAGCAACGAGCCTTCATCCAAAAGCAATTGGATGATTTGCAAGCCAAAATTCTTGATGGGAAAAAACAAGTGGGCGATTTAAACCAGTCCCTTAATTCCAGTACCACCGCCGTAGAAATTACCGAAACCCGCAATAAAATCAAAGCAATGGAAAGCCAGATTGATGGCTGGCAAACCAACTATACCAACCTGCTACGCCTGAGTAATACCCTTTCCCCTAACTCCATCAGTATATTGGAAGAATCAAACCAGTCACGTCAGGTGAAAAGCCTCAGCCCGCTTATCTCGGCGGCAATCGCGGCGGCAGTCGGCGCATTTTTGGCCTTTGGCTGTGCGGTGGTGCTGGAATATCTGGATGACCGTATCAAAAGTGCCGATGATTTGCAGTCTCGCTTCAAAATGACCTTGCTGGGCCACCTTCCGCGCCAAAGCTTGAAAGAGCCAAAAGCTGATAATAACGAGCTAGGCGAAGCCCCGGTGAACCTGGATGTGGTGCAATCTTACGAAGTTATCTGTACCAGTATTTTATTCTCGGACTTATTACAGAATCATCGTCGCTCGGTTATGATTACCTCGGTGGATAGCCTTAGCGAGAAATCCCGCCTGACCGTCAACCTGGCAATCGCGATGGTGGGCTTTGAGCAATCGGTGTTGCTGATAGATGCCGATACCCGCAATGGACAGTTGCATGAATTGTTGGGTCTGGAAAATCGAATGGGCTTTTATGAGGTTTTCTATGGCAACGGCTATGTTCATATGGACGACAAGGTGCAAGAAACCGCCGTACCGAACCTGTTCCTGATGTCTTCGGGTATCAGTGCCAGTGCCGAGGCCAATAAAATTGTAGCTCTACGCCCTGGTACGCATCAGATTTATAGCCTGCCTCATCAGTCTGTGCCGGGTGACTTTGTGTTGTTCAACTGCGGCAGTATCCTTTCGGATAAAACGCCCCGCCTGCTGGCCTCGCATGTGACGGGCACAGTCTTGCTCTGTGAACTTAACCACACACGCGGGCAGGAGTTAAAGTCGGCGATTGAGGTGGTGGAACGGCTAAAAGGCAACATCCTGGGGGTCATTACTATTGACCGCACCTCCCGCTCGCCTTCCTTTATGCGGTTGGGCAAACGCTCCAAACGCGCTAAAACTAATACTAGTCTGGAAAATGTTACAGGTGCTGCCGATAGCTCCGTGTTCTAGAAGGATGGTGTCGGTAGGATGAAGGATAACGTTAATCCAAAAGCCCCTAATTCTCAGGCTTTCTTAAAGGTCTCAAATAAATCTGCTGGCAAGCCAGGAAATAACTTTAAATTTCGTAAGCATAGTGGGCTTTTTTCAAGTTTGCTGACAACTTTACTTCTCACTTTGTGCCTTTTGCCACTTTACCCGGCAGATGCGGCAGGGACATGGAGTAAACCTGTCAGCCTTTCTAGTCAGATGGATAGTGCTTGGTTCCCCGACATTTCGCCCAATAGCGAAGGGGGAGCAGAGGTGGTTTATTCCGGGAATGACTTTACCTCTGAAAAAGATTCACCCTCCACCAATAAATATGACCGCCTTTATTACTATCAAATCGCGCCTGATGGTTCAGCCCCTACTATTGTCCCCTCCAATATTGCTATTTCCCCTTTCGGGGTAGTGGTACGGAACTCGGTGGCGGTGGACAGTAAAAATGGCCTGGTACATGCCTTATACCGCTCTAAAGGCTCGCTATTTTACCAGAACGCCCCACTCGAAAAATCAAATTCAGCCTTGAACTGGAGCGAACCACGCAATATTGATGATTATAGCAGCTCTTATTATAACGATATTGCGGTTGATCAAAAGGGCGTGATTCATATTGTCTGGACGCAGGTTAAGCAGGACGAAGGGGTTAAAGGCACTGACGTTAACAACTTCCGGCAGGTAATTTATTATCGGCAAAGTAGCGACTTTGGCGTATCCTGGTCTTTCCCTAAACTGGTGGCCGTACCAAAATATGGAGCTACCAGAGTAGTGTTAAAAACAGATGCGGCGGGTGGCTTGCATATCAGCTATGACGATGGCTACGATAATTATGTAGGTAAATGGACTGCCACCCTCAGTGGCTACACCCATTCTTTAGATAACGGCAAAACCTGGTCTGACCCCACCGTTTTTGGCAGCGAAACCGAACCAATCGTTCAATCCACTATAACTCCCTTTGGCGACAGTAGCGTTATGATGTCCTGGCGGGTAATTAAAAAGCAACGGATTGACTATGCCATTTCTAATGACCGGGGCATTACCTGGTCTACGCCTACCACTATTCCCGGCAGCACCGCCCGTTATTTTACTGCCGAACACTTTTTTGACCGCAACTATCTGGCGGCAGATGGCAAAGGGCGGGTACACTTCGCGAATATTGGGCTGGTGGATGACTCGCGGAAGGGCAAAACCACCGGGGAAAAGGCCGAAGACCTGGCTGTGGACTATTTTATCTGGGAAAATGGCAAATGGTCAGCTCCCCAGATTGTAACCAGTGGCGTGGGCTACCCTGAATATCCCCGAATTGCCATCGCCCCTAATCGGGTGCATCTGGTCTGGTTTGTGCGTAATAAACCAGTGGATGAGGATGCTAAAGCCATCTGGTATAGTTCGATGCCCTATGATACTGGTTTAGCGGTTACGCCAGTCGGGAAATTCAGCCCACCAATCACCAATCCTGTTACAGTAGCTGTGCCGACTGTCGCCCCTACCCCCCTAGCAATTTTGCCGCCGATTAAAAACCAGCCAACTCGCACTTGGTTCGATGATGGTTATAAAGCGGCTTTGTTCTCATTAGGGCCAGTTGCCGCCGTTGCCGGGTTGATGTTGGGGGTATCTTTCTGGCGACGACGCAAAAATAAGGCGTAACTATGGCAACCGAGCTACAGAATAAAAAGATACAGGACGAGGAAGAAAAACAGGCTGACTCAGAGGTAATTCAACCAGCCGCTAATACTTCACAAACCACAAAGGTTTCAGTCGAGCTTCGAGAATTATTACGCCCATTACTAGACTGGTGGTGGGCCTTATTAATCGTGCCAATACTTTCGGGGGCAATTGCCTATTATATGGTGCAAAAAAGCCCTACTTATTATCAAGCTCGGGTATTACTCAATATTGGCCCTACTGTCAAGGAAATTAAAAACCAGACACCCCCGCTGATTACCCTGCGATTAGGCAGCAGCTATGGTCAGGTGGTCTATCAGGATACTTTTTTAGCTCTAGTAGCCCAGGAAGCAAACGTTGGACTTAGTGCTGATGAAATAAAACAGGCTACCGTCGTCCAATTTACCCCAGGCACTCCCTTTTTTGAAATCCATGTGGTGGATAGTAGTGCTACCCGCCCGCTTACCTTGCTGGATACTATGACCCGGCTGTTAACCAGCGAAGCTCCCCAGGTACGCGAATTAAAACGAAAATCCCAGCAAAACTTTGTAGCCTCCCGTAAGGCCAAGTTAGCCGACCTTATCACCAATCTTAAACAGAAAATTGATAATGGCGACTCCAGCCCACCTAGCGATAGTGGCACGGATGCTGAAAATGCTATCGTAAAGCAACCAACCCTGCCACCCCAAACGCAATTGGACGCTTATACCGAGGAGCTCAGCGAGCTAATCAAGATTACTCCTGATTCCGAGCCAAACCAGATTAATATTATCGAACAGCCTTACCTGGTTTCCGGCAAATTAGGGGCGCAACCCAGTGCCGCCGCCACAGCAATGGGGTTGGTGGGGCTGTCGCTGGTAGTGGTGCTGGTATATTTATTAAATGGTCTGGATAGCCGAGTGCGTCGCCCCTATCATATCCGTTTTATCTTGAATTGGCCTATTTTGTTGCTAAGAAAACGGAAATTAGCCGAGACCAATTTTGATATGCTGGCGGCGGAACTGGTCTCAGCCTATCATCGCGATGCCGTAACGGTGCGCCTTATGTTAGTTCACGAAAAACGTACCACCGGGGTCGAAGAAACAATTAACAAGCTCGGTGAATCGCTCTCCCGCCTGGGTCTGAATATTACCATTACCGTCGGTGGAATCGGCCAGACCTTGATTAATGAGTCAGCGGCCGAATTTATTCAGCCGGGGACAAGTGAAGTAATTGACAACCTGGGGGAAGAAGCTGTTTTTGGCGAAGAAAGTGCTACCGGACTGGTAAGTTATACTCCGCTAAACTCACAATGGGAATTAATCAGCCAGGAATGGCCCGCCCCTACCCGCCACCTGACTAATCTGGGACGTACTTGCACCGGGTCAATTATCCTCTGCGGCCTTAATCGCTCTCACAAAAAATCCCTCCGCACCCTTTCCGAATTCTTCATTACTACCCAACTCCCGGTGGCGGGCGTAGTGGTGCTTTAAGTAGGTACCTTCAATTTTTGTAACCGACCTTTTAAAATCTAACTTTCATTTCCTAAGATAGTTTCTTACGCTAATGGAATAACCTCAAATTGTGACTTAAACGGTTCATCTTTTAGTTCTAAAGTGGGAATTTCTTCTAAGTTTAAGATGAACTCGATACCAAAAAGTATGATGGAAAAAATAAATCCGAGATTAGGATTAAACTCTATTTTGCATCCTGGTTGTGGTTGACAATTCTTCATTATAAGTAGATTATTAGAAAATCCGACTCCTTTCTTTACAACAAAATTCCTGGCAGCGTCAAACTGGCTGCTA
>Ga0123339_10000646_pt1 | contig 26051 bp, 22 predicted proteins | sample lystaG_FD_89956 | JGI IMG/M metagenome (GOLD analysis project Ga0123339, IMG submission 89956) | Glacier valley bacterial and archeal communities from Borup Fiord, Nunavut, Canada, to study Microbial Dark Matter (Phase II) -... | ecosystem: Environmental > Aquatic > Freshwater > Ice > Glacier ...
AAAGCGCTAAATACACATATGGCAACGATTATATTGATTGGAGTATTAATGTAAATTCAAATTCAATTCCTTTGGATATTGCAACTCTAACAGATACACTGCAACAAGGTTTGCAATTAGACACAAGTTCTGTAGCTTTGAATGAGGAAACATTAAATTCAGATGGCAGCCTTACAAAAGGAAATCTTGTTCAACTAAGTGGAAGTAATATAAAGTATGATCTGAACAGAAATTTCACATTTACATTTCCAGGTGCCATCCAGGGGGCATATTTGCTTACCTTTAGAACATATATAACGGATAGTTCAAAATCTCCATTCACCAATTCAGTATCATTGAATGGTACTAAAGTTGTGAATCAAAATTCTACTACAGCAGCTGTAGCCGTATATCAGGGATCTGGTGGCGGTGGCGGTGGTGAAACTGGAAGTGTTAAAATTGTAAAGGTTGATAGCCAAAATAATTCTCAGGCGTTGACTGGAGCGGTATTTGAAATTCTTGACCAATATGGAAATTCTATTAGTAAGTCCACTCCAACGGCTAGTGATGGTTCATTTACATTTTCCAAACTTAGATTTGATATAAATTATTATATTAAGGAAATTACTGCACCGATTGGATATAATTTAGATAATACTGAGCATAAATTTCAAATTAAAACAGGCCTGAATCAAGGAAGTTCTTACGACGTTCCAGGAGTATTTGAATTTAAAGTGAGTGACAGTAATAACAATCAAGTAACCTATGATTATAAAAATAGTAAGATCACTGGAACTATACAGTTTAACAAAGTGATGGCAGAGACTAACAGTTCACTTGCAAATGCTGAATTTAAACTTTACACGGATACGGACAATAGTTTTCAGACTCCTTTGGCCACTGCAGTCAGTAATGAACTGGGTGTTGTAAAATTTAATAATGTAACTTGTGGAAGTTATAAGATAAAGGAAACAAAAGCACCTGAAGGATATAATCTTTCTCCACAAATTTTAACTGCTACTATAATCCAGAATGGAGTAATAGTAAATGCTGATCCATATACTGTATCTGATACCAAAATATCTGGAACAGTAGTTGTAAAGAAAACAAATATGGATGGAAAAGCTCTAGAGAATGCAGAATTTACTATATATGACATTAATGGAAATGTTGTGGATAAAGCTATGACCGGAATTGATGGAATAGCATCTTTTACCAAAGTAGAATATGGCAATTACACTGTTAAAGAGACAAAAGCACCATTAGGGTATAATTTATCTGCAAATGTGATTGCTCTTAAGATTGCTGATAACGAAGAAACATATGATATTGGCAGTATTTCAGATACACAAATAACTGGTAGTATAAAAATTACAATCACAGATCCAGTAACATCACTGCCAATACCTGGAGCAACTATCAAGGTATATACTATTGATGGAAAGCCTATTGAAAATGGTTTGAAAGGAAAAACAGGAGCAGATGGAAGCGTAGAATTTAATAATTTGCCTTATGGAGTTTATTATTTTGAAGAAACTGATGTTCCAACAGGATATATATTGAATACCGACAAACAAATATTTAGTATTGAAACTAATGGTCTTGTTATTCATGATACACTTAGTAATACAAAGATACAGACTATCCCTCAAACGGGAAGTTTTATAGATACTAAGGTATTACTTATTATAGGTATTTCTGTAATGATTGCAGGATTTATAGTCTTGTTTCAAAAGAAAAGGGATATTTAATTAAGAACTTGAAAAAATAAATATACTGAGAGTTTAAAATAATCTCAAAATCTGTTGAGTGAGGGAGTCTTTAAAAACTTCCTCATCTTAGTTTTAATATATTAAATAATTACTTTCTCAAATTTCATGCTTAATGATTGATAACCTATGAATACTTTTTTCCATAATAAAACAGCTTTCTATGATTTTTTATCATAGAAAGCTGTTTTTAGAAATTTTTTAATGAATATTATAGTTTTTGCTTTCCAAGTGAGGCCAGGTAAATAGTAAATTCATCACTGCCATCCACTCCAAGTATTGCATCCATTTTATCTTGATCATAGGAAGCAACCGCGCACATACCTGCACCAATCGCCTCTGCTGCAAGATACAAATTTTGGCACATATGTCCTGCATCTATGGCAATAATCTTTGCAGCAGCACCGTCGTATCTCCATTCAGTTCTGTAGGGTATAACAGTCCATACAAATACCACTGAACTCATGGTTACAAATTTTTGATTTATGGTCGCTGCATTTAATTTAATATGAGCATCTTGTATTTCTCCCTCAAATAAAAGCTTGTGTTCAAGAGGAAGATATCTGTACAACCCTGGTTCCAAACCTTCTATATTGTTTACTATGAGATAGGTTTCAAAAGGGTGCCTGGCTCCAGCAGAAGGAACTGTTCTTAAAGTAGCATAGCCTTTGTTTACAATTTTTTTCACACCTTGGGTACTCCAAAGTAGAAAAGATAATTCCTTAAGTGAAATTTTTTCCTCTGAATATGTTCTTCTACTCTTTCTGTGCTTTAACGTATCTAGGAAGCTTGCTTGAATATATTCAAAGTCTTCTACAGGGCAAAGATCAAATAACAATGAAGCCTCATGACAGTTTTTTTGAATTGCAGGCTGGGGAAGTTCTTTCTCCTGGTCTGTTTCAATGTTATCCAATTCTTGTAGTTTGTAGGACTTTAAAATATCCCTCAAATCTTTGTTGGTCATAATAACATCATCTGCCTTTCAAAAATATATATTGTCATTATTATATCATAATAATATTTACTTATGTGATATAATAATTTTGTTATTAAGGGTATGGGAGATAAAAAATGGAAAAATGGATGTTAAAGAATAATAATATAAATACTTCAGAATTAATGAAAAGACTAAATATAAGTGAAGTAACTGCGAAGATACTTGTAAACCGCGGAATAAGTGAAGTGAAAGCTGGGAAGATATTTATAGATCCCAGGCTTGATTATTTAATTGAGCCAAGGCTTATGAAGGATATGGAAAAGGGAATCTCAATTATAAAGAAGTGTATTTCGGAAAACTTAAGAATTATGGTGGTGGGTGATTACGATGTAGATGGGGTTGTAAGCACCTTTATATTGTACTCAGCCTTAAAGGAATGCGGGGCAGAGGTCATTTTTGAAATCCCACACAGAATTTCGGACGGTTATGGCATTAATAGATCAATAATAGATAAAGCCATAGAAGCAGAGGTAGATACTATAATTACCTGTGACAATGGTATTTCTGCAATAGATGCATTAAAATATGCCAAAACTAATGGAATTAAGGTAATAGTAACGGATCACCATGAGCTTCCCACAGATTTTGAAGAACTTGAGGCAGAAGCGATTATTAACCCAAAGCAACAGGACTGTGAATATCCTTTCAAGGATTTGTGTGGAGCGGGAGTAGCTTTGAAATTCTCTCAAGTATTATTTGAAACCATGGGTTTTGGACAAGAACTAGCAGATAAATATATTCATATTGCATCCATTGCAACAGTTTGCGATGTTGTGGATTTAACAGGTGAAAACAGGATAATAGTTAAAACTGGCCTTAAAGAAATGGAAAAAACAAATAATTTGGGGCTTGGACAATTAATTAAAGCGACGGGATTGAAAGACAAGACCATTACTGCCTATTCTTTAGGATTTGTGCTGGGTCCGTGTATAAATGCATCGGGAAGATTGGATAGTGCCAAAAGGGGAGTTGAGCTTCTTATATCTCAGGATGCTGAGGAAGCTGAAAAATTGGCCCAAGAACTTGTACAATTAAACAAAGAAAGAAAAGAGATGACACAAAGAGGTTTAACTGAAACTGTAAATCAGATTGAAGCCTCAAATCTAAAAAACGACAGCGTGTTGGTGGTTTATAACCCTAACATACATGAAAGTATTGCAGGTATTATTGCGGGAAGACTTAAAGAAAAATATTATAGACCATCCATCCTCCTAACCTCAGCACTGCATGATATAAAAGGCTCAGGCAGAAGTATTCAGGGCTACAATATGTTTAAAGAGCTTACAAAATGCAAGGAGCTTTTAGGCAATTTTGGAGGACATCCCATGGCTGCTGGAATGTCTCTAGTGGAAGGCAATATAGATTTATTAAGGCTCAAATTAAATGATAATTCAAATCTTCGCGCTGAAGATTTAGTACCAAAGGTTTCTATAGATATGGAGCTGACCTTAGATAGAATATCAACTGATGTAGCAGAGGAGTTAGAGTATCTCGAGCCCTTTGGAAAAGGAAACCCAAAACCAGTATTTGCAGCTAAATCTGTTGGTATTCACAAAGCACAGATATTAGGAGCAAACAAAAATGTACTAAGGCTAACAATAAGGACAAACAAGGGACGGTTCATTAGTGGTGTATATTTTGGTGACCTTGAGCATTTTAGAAATATTATCATAGATAAATTTGGTGAGGAAGAATTAGAAAAGCTTTTCCAGGGTATTAAAAATGAGGTAACCTTTGATCTTGCTTATAATATTGATATTAATGATTATATGGGTAACAAAAATATACAATTGATTATTACAAATTACAGATAATAAGAAAACAGGGTGGCTGCTTTTGCAGTCACCCTGTTTCTAAAAAATTCTTAATTATAAATTGTTCTTTTCGTAATCTTCTACCATACGTTTAACCATTTCTCCACCTACAGAACCATTTTGTCTTGAAGTAAGATCTCCGTTGTAACCTTCTTTTAATGGAACGCCTACTGTTTTAGCTGCCTCCATTTTGAACCTGTTCAATCCTTCTTTTGCTTCAGGTACTAAAGTTCTGTTTGCCATTTTAACTACCTCCTATTTAATTTATTTTATAATTATGCTTTTAAATTCTGTCACTATTATGTTAACCATTTTAAAATTAATTATCTTAGTATTTTTGCACCAAAAATGTAAGAAGATATATATTTTTTTGAAAAATTTTCCCTTATGTAGTATTATTAATATGAATAATTCTGAACCCGGGAGGTATTATTTTGAAAAAAATTATTATGACAGGTGGAGGTTCTGCAGGTCATGTAACTCCAAATATTGCACTTTTCCCTGAACTGAAAAGACTTGGATATATTATTGAATATATAGGAACAAAGGACGGAATCGAAAGAACTTTAATAGAACGAGAAAAAATTAAATATTTTTCTATTTCCAGTGGTAAACTTAGACGCTATATTGACTTGAAAAACGTATCAGATCCTCTAAAAGTGGTGAAGGGTGTGTTTCAAGCCTATAAAATTATTCGAAAAGAGAAACCAAATATTGTTTTCTCAAAGGGAGGCTTTGTATCTGTACCTGTGGTAATTGCTGCATATTTAAATCGTATTCCAGTAATAGCTCATGAATCAGATATTACCCCTGGGCTCGCCAATAAATTATCTGCACCTTACTGCACTAAAATATGCGTCACCTTCCCAGAATCTTTGATTTCTTTAAAAGGGAAAAAGGGCATTTTAACAGGAACACCAATAAGACCAGACATCCTAGAAGGTAGTAGAATATTAGGTAGGAAAATTTGTGATTTCAAGGATGCGAAACCGATGTTGCTGGTAATAGGTGGTAGCTTAGGGTCTAAAATAATTAATGAAAATGTGAGAAAATGTTTGCCAGATTTAATTAAAAGCTTCAATGTAGTTCATATCTGTGGTAAAGGAAATTTAGAAGAAAGTCTTCGCTCCCAGCAGGGCTACAAGCAGTTTGAATTTATTGATGAAGAACTTAAACATATTTTGGCTGCTGCTGATTTAGTTGTATCCAGGGCAGGGGCAAACGTTATCTTTGAATTGTTGACACTTAAGAAACCAAATCTTCTTATCCCTCTTTCAAAAAGGTCCAGTAGAGGAGATCAGATTTTAAATGCAGACTCCTTTAAAAAAAATGGTTATAGCTCTGTGCTGGAAGAAGAAGCGTTGAATGAAGAAACCTTGCTAGAAGCAATCCAAAAATTATATAAAGATAGAGTGAAATATGTTAATAAAATGAATTCCAGTCCAATTAAAAATGGAGTTGAAGAAATCATTAAAATGATTGCAATTTATTCAAAATAGAAAAAAAATGCAGGAACTACCAATAAATTTTCTCGTTAAAAAGAGGAATTTTAAGCTGGTTTGTAGAATATATAGTACTGTTATAGTGGAAGTAACTCTCTGTATCAAAAAATTGAAGATGGCCGTAATACTGCATTTTTAAGCATTATAGTGAAATAAAATGATATTTATACCAAGGTTGATTAATTCATACAAATATAGTTTTACAGATTTGCTTATTTGATGTATATTTATATTATAGATATTTAAATTATCTGAATTTTGAATTGCGTTTTTTTTGCATTGTAAATTATTTGTTTCAAAAAATCTTCACATTTGTTATTTTAGTTATATAGCAAGATCTGATTATTATTGTAATTAGATTAATTTGTATGTTCTTTATTGTAAAGATGGACATAGTAATTAAGGTCAATATTGAGGGGTATTTTTCTAAAGTTAAGATTTTCATCCTTATAATTGATACAAAGGCTTTATAACTTAATATAAAGATATTTTTTAGAAAGAAGGGAATTTTTTATGAGAAAAATGAAGACTATGGATGGTAACACCGCTGCAGCTTATATCTCCTACGCATTTACAGATGTAGCAGCAATTTTCCCAATCACTCCATCCTCACCAATGGCTGAACACGTAGACGAATGGGTAGCACAAGGAAAGACTAACATATTTGGACAACAGGTTAAGGTTATGGAAATGCAATCAGAAGCAGGTGCAGCTGGTGCTGTGCATGGCTCACTGCAAAGTGGAGCTTTAACTACTACATACACTGCTTCACAAGGACTTCTATTAATGATACCTAATATGTATAAAATTGCCGGCGAACTTTTGCCAGGAGTATTCCATGTTACTGCAAGAGCACTTGCTGCAAACTCACTTAACATATTTGGTGATCACCAAGACGTTATGGCTTGCAGACAAACTGGTTTCGCATTACTTGCAGAAAGCAGTGTTCAACAGGTTATGGACTTATCAGCAGTAGCACATTTAACAGCTATAAAAGGAAGAATCCCATTCATTAATTTCTTTGATGGATTCAGAACATCTCATGAAGTTCAAAAAATCGAAACATTAGAATATGACGAATTAGAAAAATTAGTTGATCATGATGAAATAGATGCTTTCAGAAGAAGAGGATTAAATCCTGATCATCCATGTATCAGAGGAACAGCTCAAAATCCTGATATATATTTCCAGGAAAGAGAAGTTGTTAACAGATATTACGATGTAATACCAGATATGGTTGAAGATTACATGGGTAAAATAACTGAATTAACAGGCAGAGAATATCACTTATTCAACTATTACGGAGCACCAGATGCTGACAGATTAATAATAGCAATGGGTTCAGTATGCGATTGTATTGAAGAAACAGTAGATTTCTTAAATGCAAAAGGTGAAAAGGTTGGTCTTTTAACAGTTCATCTTTACAGACCATTCTCATTAGATCACTTCTTCAAATATATTCCTAAGACAGTTAAGAAGATAGCTGTACTTGATAGAACTAAGGAAATTGGATCACTTGGTGAACCATTGTTCTTAGATGTTAAAAATGCTTTCTATGGTACAGATTGGACTCCAGTAATAGTTGGAGGAAGATACGGTCTTGGATCAAAAGACGTAGTTCCTGCACATATTGCTTCGGTATATGAAAACTTGAAGTTAGATGCACCTAAGTCTGATTTCACAATCAGCATAGTAGATGACGTTACAAATAAATCACTTACAGTTGGAGAAGATATTGATGCAACTCCTGCTGGAACAAAAGCATGTAAATTCTGGGGCCTTGGTTCCGACGGTACTGTTGGAGCAAACAAGAGTGCTATAAAGATAATAGGTGACCACACAGACATGTATGCTCAGGGATACTTTGCATATGATTCAAAAAAATCCGGTGGTATAACTGTATCTCACTTAAGATTTGGCAAAAAGCCAATTAAATCACCATATTTAATAAATAAGGCAGACTATGTAGCTTGTCATAACCAGTCCTATGTTTATAAATATAATGTTTTAGAAGGATTGAAGAAAAACGGTAAGTTCCTATTGAATACAGTTTGGACACCAGAAGAAGTTGAAGAAAAATTGCCAGCTTTCATGAAGAAGTTCATATTTGAAAATAAAATAGACTTCTATACTCTAAACGCTGTTCAAGTAGCTCAGGAAATTGGACTTGGCGGAAGAATAAACATGATAATGCAATCAGCCTTCTTTAAATTAGCTGATATAATTCCTTTAGATGAAGCAATAGGATACTTAAAAGGCGCTGTAGTTTCTTCTTATGGTAACAAAGGACAAAAAATTATTGATATGAACAACGCTGCTATTGACAAAGGCGTTGATTCAATAGTTAAAATAAATGTACCAGCTTCTTGGAAAGACGCAGTAGATGCTGAAACTACAGTAGTAGAAGTTCCAGATTTCATAAAAAATATTGTTGTTCCAATGAACAGACAAGAAGGGGATAAACTTCCTGTAAGTGCATTCCTTGGCATGGAAGACGGAACATTCCCATCAGGTACTTCAGCTTATGAAAAGAGAGGCGTTGCCATTGATGTTCCTGAATGGCAGATGGATAAATGCATACAGTGTAATCAGTGTGCAATGGTATGTCCACATGCTTCAATCAGACCAGCTCTTGCAACAGATGAAGAAGTAGCAAATGCTCCAGAAGGCTTTGCAGTTAAACCAGCTACTGGCGCAAAGGGATTAAACTTCAGAATAGCAGTTTCACCACTAGATTGTTTAGGTTGTGGAAACTGTGCTCAGATTTGCCCTGCTAAAGAAAAAGCTTTAATAATGAAACCACTTGAAACTCAGCTTGATGAGGCAGCTAAGTGGGATTATGCTATGAACTTATCAGAAAAAGCAAACCCAATGAACAAAGAAACAGTAAAAGGCAGTCAGTTTGAACAACCGTTGTTTGAATTCTCAGGTGCATGTTCAGGTTGTGGAGAAACTCCATATCCAAAACTTGTAACTCAATTATTTGGCGACAGAATGATGATTGCTAATGCTACAGGATGTTCATCAATTTGGGGAGCGTCAGCACCTTCAATGCCTTACACTAAAAACAGCAAAGGACACGGACCAGCTTGGGCAAACTCATTATTTGAAGATAATGCTGAATTTGGTCTTGGTATGTACTTAGGAGTAGGACAGCTTAGAGATAAATTAGCTATGAACATAGCTGAAGCATTAAAACTTAGCGTAAGCGATGCTTTAAAAGCAGCCTTCAACGCATGGATTGATAACAAAGAAATAGGAGCAGGCTCAAGAGAAAGAGCTGATAAGATAGTAGCTTTACTTGAAGCAGAAAAAGGCGAAGACAAATTATTAAATGAAATATACAAAAATAAAGATTTCTTACTAAAGAGATCACAATGGATATTTGGTGGAGATGGCTGGGCATATGATATCGGCTACGGCGGATTAGATCATGTATTGGCATCTGGAGAAGACGTTAATGTAATGGTATTTGACACAGAAGTTTACTCAAATACTGGTGGACAGTCCTCAAAAGCTACTCCAACTGCTGCTATAGCAAAATTCGCAGCGTCAGGAAAGAAAACAAAGAAAAAAGATCTTGGTATGATGGCAATGAGTTATGGTTATGTATATGTTGCACAAGTATCCATGGGTGCAGACAAGAACCAAACTATGAAAGCTATTTTGGAAGCAGAAGCTTACCAAGGACCTTCATTAATAATCGCTTATGCTCCATGTATTAATCATGGATTAAAAGCAGGAATGGGCTGCAGCCAATTAGAAGCTAAAAAAGCTGTAGAATCAGGATATTGGGGAATGTACAGATTCAATCCTGCACTTAAAGAAGAAGGAAAGAATCCGTTCACATTAGACTCAAAAGAACCTACTACAAGCTTCAGAGATTTCTTAATGGGTGAAGTAAGATACTCTTCATTGCTTAAACAATTCCCAGAAGCTGCAGAAGCATTGTTTGAAAAGACAGAAAAAGATGCAATGGAAAGACTTGCAAACTACAAGAAATTGGCACAAGCTTAAACTTTATTATATTTTAGAAATTTAGATAGGAAATGTAAAAGTTTCCTATCTTTTTTGATAAAATTCAAAAAAACCCTTTTATTATTTGATAATAACGGTTACAATGATAACATAAAGCATAAAGGAGGCAGGAACTATGGATGATGAAAAAGTAAAAGGTTGTGAATGTTCTGATTCAGGCTGCGAAGATGACGGTTGTGGATGTGGTTGTGGTTGTTCAGATGCAGAACATGAAGGCTTAATTGTTGATTTAGAAGATGAAGATGGAAATGTTGTACCATGTGAAATAGTTGATGGATTTGATTATAAAGATAATGAATATGCAATTGTGCAAAATCCAGAAAACGGATCAGTTTATTTGTTTAAAGTAGTAGGCGAAGGAGACGAAGGGGAACTTGTAATCCCTGACGATGACGAATTTAATGAAGTTTCCGCTTATTACGAGGAATTAATTGAATCAGAGGAAAAAGAAGACAAATAACAAAAAGTCGTTGCGGGAAACTGCACCGACTTTCTTATTTTAAGCTTTCGAGGTGATATATTGGAAAAGTTAGCAATTTTCGACGTGGATTATACTTTAACCAGAAAAGAGACTTTGGCAGAGTTTTTTGCATTTATGCTAAAGAAAAATCCTAATCTCTTTTTCCACATCCCCAAAAGTGTGGGGTCAGCTTTCTTGTTCTTGTTAGGTATATTTGATGCAAAAAAAGCCAAAGAAAATTTTATAGCCTTTATTGATGGCGTTGATGAACAGGAAATGCAGCAATTAGTAAAAGAATTTTATGATAAAAAATTCAGTAAAATTTTTTATGAGGACGCTATGGCAGAAATGAAAAAGCTGAAAAAGGATGGATATAAGATAATTCTCATTTCAGCTTCGGCAGAATTTTATCTTAACGAACTTTATAATATTAAGGAAGTAGATAAAATAATTGGCACTCGGTTTAAGGTTACCGACGGAAAGCACACCAGAAGAATTGAAGGTGAAAACTGCAAGGGAGAAGAAAAGGTAAGAAGACTAAGAGAATACTTAAAGGAAGAGAACATTGAGGTAGATTTTAAAAACTCCTATATGTTTTCAGACTCTCTGTCAGATTCACCTTTATTTTACCTAGTTGGGAACCCATACCTAATCAATTTTAAGAAAAAGCATAATGAGTTTAAAATATTGCAATGGAAATAATATTTATCTAAGCCCGAGGTGTTCATATTTAAGCACCTTGGGCTTTAATAATATAAATTTGCAATTTATTATAATTTTTGCAAAATAATTATAAATTTCTACAAAAAATTTGTTATAATTAAAATATGTATTTAAGATATCTATTTAAGATAGAGGGGGAGAACATTGAAAGACATTGAAGGCAAATTTTTCTTCATGAATGGTAAGGCGAAATCCGTACAGGAGTTCAAAGAAGAAAATATAGTTAAAGGAAAAACAATTTACGAAGTTATTAGGATTATGCAAGGCAAACCATTATTTTTCAATCTTCACTTGGAAAGACTCTATAATTCTGCAATTCTTGCAGGAATTGAATTTAATTTACAAGCTTCAACAGTGAAGGCTCAGATTGCAGCACTAATAGATTTAAATTGCATAGATTCAGGAAATGTTAAGGTTGCATACAATAACGGAAGCCTTTATTTATTTAAAATAAAGCATAGTTACCCGGAAAAGGCAGATTATGAAAATGGCGTGGCTACGGTACTTTTTATGGCAGAAAGAAAAGAACCAAATATAAAATCAATAGATAACGAATTCAGAGCTAAAGCAAATGATAAGATAAAAGAAAAAAATGTATACGAGGCGATACTTGTTGATAAGAACGGATTCATTACAGAAGGAAGTAGATCAAACATATTTATGATAAAGGGAAATAAGCTTATCACATCTCCCTCCTCCAAAGTACTGCCAGGAATTACTAGAAATATAATAATTGATTTGGCTAAAAAACTTGGTCTCACAGTTCTTGAAGATAATATAAGTTACAAAGATATTTGGAAACTGGATGCTTTGTTTATTTCAGGTACTTCACCCAAGGTTCTACCTGTAAATAAGGTGGAGGATATACACTTAAATTCATCCTTAAATTCAGCAATAAAGAAAATAATGGTGGAATACGACAAATTTGCTACAAAGGATATTAATAACTTTGCAGTGTAAAGAAAATGCATAATAATACGATAATAAATTTATATATTATCGTATTACTTCTGGATTCTAAAATGGGGGGATTCTTTTGTCAAATATTTCAGACGGCTCAATTGAAGTTAAAAATGGAATAATAAAAGTTATAAATCCTACTGCAGATGGTAAGGCAGCAGTGGTTTTTGCTAGCGCGAATATGAATATGGCCATTGATGGTAAAGTTGTTAAGGGTAAATGTGAAGTTTTTAGTACTAGCACCATTGAAGTAATTTTAGATAGCAATGAAGCCAGTAGGCATCTAGATATTGAGATATCAGAAGATGCCATGGAGGCTTGGATATCTATAACTTATGAACCTAAGGTTATTTATAAATTAACGGATAAAGCTCCAACTCAATTAATGCAACTAGAATATGAATTAATTGATAAAAAATTTCCTCCTAAATATAAAAAAGAAGAAATTTTAAAACAACTATCTGAAAATAAAATAGTATATGGTATAATAGAAAGTAATTTGGAAAAATGTGTAGAAAATGAGGTCAAACATATTCTTATAGCAAAGGGCTTAGAAGTTGTAGATGGAATTAGTGATAATATTCAATTGAAATTTGAGTCTGAAAAGGAAACAAATAAGTTTAAAGAAGATGAAACAGGAAATGTTGACTTTAAGAACATTGGTGCTGTAGTGGCAGTAAAAAAAGATGAAGTTATTGCTATAAAAGTACCGGGAGCACCAGGAGTAGATGGGACAAATATTAAAGGAAAAGTTATAAAGACTAAAAATATAAAGAAAGTTGATCTAAGAGCAGGGAAGGGTTGTATCATAAAAGAGGGAACCAAAGTTGTTGCCATCATTGATGGGAAACCTTGGGTAAAAAATAACGTTTTTTATGTATATCAGATACATGAGGTTAAAAGTGATGTGGACTTGTCTACTGGCAATATTAACTTCATTGGAGACATAAACATACTTGGCGGTGTGACAGAGGGAATGGAAATAGTCAGCGGTAATTCAGTTAAAATTAATAAGGATGTAGAAGGAGCTCGAATTATTGCAAAAGGTGATGTTAAAATAAACGGAAATGTGCTTAGATCAAAAGTATATTGTGGTGGGGAAGATGTTTCAAGATTAAATATCCTTAAGAACCTTGAAAGCTTGAAAATGATTATTGAGACCATTCAAGAGGCAGTTAGGCAAATTAAAGATAATAATATTCTAAGTGGCAATAAAAATGATGGTGATTTGATTAAGCTGCTTATTGAAGGTAAATATAAAAATTTAACCATGATTTGTATTAAGGTTATAACTGAAATCCCTCTTTTGCAAGATGAAGAAAAAAGTGAAGAACTAATCAATTTAATAAGGCAGAAATTATTAGGTCTTGCTCCCCTTAGCATCAAAAATTATGGAGAGCTTGATCAAGTAGTTAATATAATTAATACTATAAATCTAAAAATAAAATCAGAATTATCGCTACCCGTTTCTATTAATCTTGGATATTGTCAGGATTCTGTTATTAAAAGCTCTGGAGATATAATTTTTACAGGAAAAGGAGAATATATTTCAGATATTGTGGCCAATGGAAGCATAAAGTTTCTAAGAGATAAAAGTGTAGCTAGAGGTGGAACTTTAAGAGCTGCTTCGGAGATTAACTGCAAAATTGTTGGCAGTAGTGCGGGGGTGTCAACCAAACTTCAAACTAATAAGGAAGGAAATATTTTTGTTGAGGTGGCCTTTCAAAATACTATTTTTATCCTGGGGCAGAAAGAATATATGCTAGACAAGCCTAGTAAAAGTATACATGCCTATACCGATCCCTCAGGGGATATAATTATGGAAAAACTGTTATTGGAGGTATAACAATGGAAAACACAGAAATAAAGGTTTTAATATTTAGTATAAATGGTGAAAATTATGCTGCAAATATTATGGAAGTTGAAAGAATTTTAGAATATGATGCTCCAACACCACTTCCAGATTCACCAAATTTTGTTGAAGGGGTAATTAACTACGAAGGGAGCATTCTTCCAGTTATTTCGCTTTCACAAAAATTTCATTTCAAAAAAAATGTTATTGGTCATGGTACAAAAATCATTGTATCGAAACAGGATAATAGCAAAATCGGTATTATAGTGGACAAAGTTTCAGAAGTTAAGAACATTAACTTAACTGATGTTGAATTACCTCCAGAAATAGCAGCTGGAATATCAAAAAGGTATATCCAGGGGTTAATTAAAATGAAGGATGCAATAATAATATTTTTAAATTTAAGAACTATACTTACCGAGGAAGAAAAAAAGCTTATTAATTGAAAGGTGTAAAATATGGATGTTAAGGAGATAAAGGTTGGAATAGCAGACATGAATATTGCAGTTTCTCCAGATAAGATTATGACTATAGGGCTTGGATCATGTATTGGCATTGCTTTATATGATAGTAGAGTAAAATTAGGTGGATTAGCTCATATTATGCTGCCAGACAGCAATCAGTTTAACAATATCAATAATCCATTAAAATTTGCCGATTTAGCAATTCCATTACTAATAAAAGACATGGAGAAGAGAGGAAGCAATAAAAGCAATCTTACTGCAAAAATTGTAGGTGGCGCTTCTATGTTTACTTTTACAGACAGTAAAATGAATATGGATATAGGCAATAGAAACAGTATAGCTGTAAGAGCTGTGCTTAGGACATTATCCATTCCACTTCTTCGAGAAGAGGTTGGAGGGAATAAAGGACGAACAATGATTTTTGATACCTGTACAGGAGTTGTTCAAATAAGAACCATAGGAATTAGCATAATAGAAATATAATGAGGTGGTATTCTTTGAATAAAATTAAGGTATTGGTGGTAGATGATTCTGCATTAATGAGAAAAATAATATCAGATATGGTAAATGTTGAAGAAAATATGGAAGTCATTGATATAGCAAGAGATGGAGAAGATTTTCTTAATAAGTTATCAAAGATCAAACCGGATGTAATTACTTTAGATGTTGAAATGCCAAAAATAGATGGAATTACTGCTTTGAAGGAAATGAAGAAAAGAAATATAAATATTCCTGTTATAGTATTAAGCAGTGTTTCAAAACAAGGCACAGAACTTACCATGGAATGTCTTGAGTCTGGTGCTTTTGATTTCATTCCCAAGCCTTCAGGACCAATTTCCCTGGATATTAATAAGGTAAGGGAAGACTTAATTCAAAAGATAAACCTAGCTTTCGATAAATATAATAAATCCAAGAACATTAATTCAATGCCAATTGAAACATATAATAATTCAAAAAAGAAAATTGCTGGAAAAATTAAAGCTGTGGTAATAGGCGCTTCTACTGGGGGACCAAAGGCTCTATATGCAGTTATTACAAAATTTCCAGAGAATTTAGGAGTGCCGGTGTTTGTGGTGCAGCACATGCCTGAAGGATTTACTAAAGCTTTTGCAGATCGACTTAATTTAAACAGTAAAATAAACGTAGAAGAGGCAAGAGACCTTCAGCTTGTGGAAAAAAATACTGTGTATGTTGCTCCTGGAGGCTATCATATGGAAGTATTTAAAGATAAAAAAATACATTTAAACACTGAACCTTCTGTATGGGGGGTAAGGCCTGCAGTAGACAAACTATTCTCCTCAGCGGCTGGAGTTTACGGAGAAAGTTTACTAAGTGTAGTTTTAACTGGCATGGGAAGAGATGGTGCCAATGGAACTATAGAAGTGAAGAAAAACTCAGGGATTACTATAGCTGAAGATAAATCCAGTTGTACAATTTATGGTATGCCCAGGGCAGCTTTCGAAACAGGCATGGTGGATATTGTTATCCCTTTAGATAAAATTGCAGCTGAAATAATTAGTATAATTAAAGAAGGCGAGGGTTAACTTTATGGATATGCAGGATTTTGAAAAATGGGTTTATAAAGAATATAAAATCAATTTGTCTGCCTATAAATCAAATCAATTGCACAGAAGGATAAATAGCTTAATTTCAAGGGTTGGTGCAACGTCTATCGATGAATATGTGGAACTTTTAAAAAAAGATGTTGTACAAAGACAAAAATTTATGGATTTTTTCACTATAAATGTTACTGAATTTTTTAGGAATCCGGATATTTTTGAAGATTTAGGTAAAAAACTTGTAGAAGACAATAAAAATAGGAATAAGCCTTTAAAAGTATGGAGTGCTGCCTGTTCCATTGGGTCAGAACCATATTCGCTGGCTATGCTGCTGGATGATTTGCTGCCTGGAAGAAAACATGAGATACATGCCACAGATATTGACAACACCATTTTAGAAAGAGCAAAACAAGGTGAATACACCGAAGCAGAATTAAAAAATGTAAGCGATGCCTATATGAAAAAGTATTTTTTAAAGGTTGGGGATAAATATAAGATTATACCTGCTCTAAAGACAATGGTTACCTTTAAAAAACATGATTTAATATTAGATAGATATGAAAGTAACTTTGATTTGATAGTATGCAGAAACGTGGTTATATATTTCAATCCTGACACAAAGAATGAGATCTATAATAAGTTCAGTAAGGCTTTAAACAAGGATGGATTACTTTTTGTTGGTGCCACAGAGAGCATATATGATTATAGAGATTATGGGTTTGAAAAAGCTTCAACTTTTTTATACCGGAAAATATAAGGAGGGAACAATGGATACATCACAGTATATGTCAATGTTTTTAGAGGAGTCAATGGATAACCTGCAATTACTTAATGAATCGCTGTTGCAACTTGAGCAAGAACCAAAGGATATTGATAAATTAAATGAAATTTTCAGGATTGCCCATACAATTAAAGGGATGGCAGCTACAATGGGTTTTAATAAAATGGCAGAACTTACTCATAAAATGGAGGATGTTCTTTCTGAATTCAGAGAAGGAAAGTTGGAAGTAACACAAAGCGTTGTTACAATACTATTTAAATGTCTGGATACTTTGGAAAATATGGTAAATGATATTAATGGTGGCGCTCAGGGAGATTTGCCAATTGATGATATTTTGAATGAGCTTGAAGTTATCTCTGACGTGGAACCTAAAAATATTCAGACAGGGGACAAAGAGCAATTGGCGGAAGCTGAAGAACATAATATAGAACTAAATGAGTATGATGTTAGTGTAATTAAAGAAGCTACTGAAAAGGGCTTTAAGGCCTACCAGGTTAGAATTGTGATAAGTTCAAATTCATTAATGAAATCTGCTAGAGCATTTCTTTTATTTCAGACACTGGAGGAAAATGGTGAAATAATAAAATCAATTCCTTCCACTACAGATATTGAGAATGAAAACTTTGATACTGATATTAATATTGTATATCTTGTAAAAAAAGATGTTGAGCAGGTTAAGAAAATGGTATTAAATATTTCAGAAATAGAGGATGTTGAGATTAAAAATCTGGAGCCAAAAGTAGCAGGGGTAAAAAAAGAATTAGTAAAAGTTGATACAAAGGATAGGGATAAAGATAAGGAATCTCATAAAAAAACTCATCAATCTGTTAGAGTTGATTTAGAGCGATTAGATAGATTCATGAACATGGTTTCCGAACTGGTTATTAATAGAACAAGACTAGAACAAATAAGTAGCAATTACAAGGTTACTGAGTTAAATGAAACTTTAGAGCAGGTGGCTAGAACTACCTCAGACCTTCAGGATCTTGTTATGAAAATTAGAATGTTACCTTTAGACTCTGTTTTTAACAGGTTTCCAAGGATGGTGAGAGATCTTTCTGTAGAACTTGATAAAGAAATGGAGCTTATTATTAAGGGTCAGGATACTGAACTTGACAGAACCGTAATTGATGAGATAGGCGAGCCACTGCTGCATATAATAAGAAATGCTGCAGACCACGGAATTGAAAGTGCTGAAGAAAGAATTAGCAAAGGCAAGGATCCTGTGGGTAAAATAAAACTTATAGCTTATCAAGAAGGTACAAAGGCAGTTATCAAGGTAGAAGATGATGGAAAAGGATTGAATGTTGAGAGAATAAAAGCTAAGGCCATAGAATCTGGAATAAATATTGAAGGGATGACTGAAAATGATATCAGAAATCTAATATTTATTCAAGGCTTTAGTACCAACACTGAAGTAACAGACATTTCGGGAAGAGGAGTAGGGATGGATGTTGTTAAAACTAAAATTTCTGCTTTAGGAGGCACTGTAGATGTTTTGAGCGAAGTGGGAAAGGGTTCCTCCTTTATCATAAGGCTTCCACTTACACTTCAGATTATTCAGGCATTACTTGTTAAGGTTGGCTCTGAAACCATGGCCATATCCTTGGGTTATATTGACAGAGTTGTTGATTACAAAGAAGACTTAATTAAAAGAACTAATAATAAAGAAGTTATTATTCACAACGGAAATGTAATTCCACTAATAAGACTGAACAATATTTTAAAACTTGAACCATCTGATAGCATAAAGAAATATATTGTTATAGTAAATATTGGAGAAAAGACAGTAGGCTTAGTGGTGGACTCTATGCTTGGGCAAAAGGAGATTGTAATCAAACCACTTGGTAAGATACTTCATGGCATGAAAGAATATATTGGTGCAACTATTCTGGGAGATGGCTTAGTAACTCTTATTTTAGATGTTGCAGCTTTAGTATGAGGAGGAATATAGATGATATATAATAAGCTTTCTCCAATGCAGCTTGATGCACTTAAGGAAGTTGGAAATATAGGCACCGGAAATGCAGCTACGGCACTTTCTCAACTTTTGAATAGGAAAGTGGATATGACAGTGCCCTCCGTTAATATAGTACCCTTTAATGATATATTCACCAGAATAGGTGGAGATGACATAGTAGTTGGAGTTGTTGTAAGAGTATTAGGTGATACTCCCGGAAATATTTTATTTGTGTTTGAAAAGGAAATGGCTCTTCATATTGTAGAAACACTTACTGGAGAGAAACTTGATTATTTAAGTGAAATGGGATACTCAGTTATGTGTGAACTTGGTAATATAGTATCAGGTTCATACATGAATGCAATAGCAAGATTTACAAATCTTTCTATAATGCCTTCAGTACCAGCAGTATCCTACGATATGCTGGGGGCTATTTTATCAACTACCTTTATTGAATCAGGTCAATTTGATGATTCTGTACTTGACATTGAAACAGTTTTCTTGGAAGAGGGTTCAAAAGCAGGAGGACATTTTTATTACATACCTATGCCTGGTTCATTGGAAAAAATTCTTGGTTCATTAGGAGTAAATTAATTTTGGAGGGAAAAAAATGGCGAGAGTACTAATAGTAGATGATGCAGCATTTATGAGAATGATGATTAAAGACATATTAGAAAAGAATGGTTTTGAAGTTGTTGGAGAAGGAAATAATGGTATTAAAGCAGTGGAATTGTATAAAAAGGAGAAACCGGATGTAGTCACAATGGATATAACTATGCCGGATATGGATGGTATAGAAGCAGTAAAAGCGATAAAAGCCTTTGATCCTGCGGCTAAAATTATTATGTGTTCAGCTATGGGTCAGCAGACTATGGTTATGGATGCAATAAGAGCCGGAGCCAGAGATTTTATTGTAAAGCCTTTTCAGCCAGATAGAGTTTTGGAAGCAATAAGAAAAGTAATTGGGTAAAGAATTTCCTTTTAAGGGGGCGAAGAAATGCAGGTTGTAATATTTAAACTTGGGAATGAGCAATTTGCTTTGGATACAGAAAAGGTTCAGAGTATTAATGATGCAATGGAAATAACCATAGTGCCTAAGGCGCCAGAACATATCAAAGGGCTGGTAAATTTAAGAGGCAATGTTATATCCCTTTTGGATATAAACATCCTTCTTGATGTGCCAAAATCTTTGGAAACCCAGGACAATATAATTATTGTGGATACTGGAGATGAGCTCATAGGAATATCAGTAGATCAGGTGGAAGAAGTTATTGAAATCCAAAATGAATTAATTGAAAATCCAATCGAGGATTTTAAAGAAGAATACATTGAGGGAATAATAAATTTTAAAGATAGAATTGTAACACTTATTAATATAAATAAAATTCTAATTAAATAGATGAGAAATGAGGGAAATAAATGGCAGAAGTATTATCGCAAGGCGAAATAGATGCTCTGTTATCTGCCCTGTCCACAGGAGAAATATCTCCAGATGAAATACCAAGAGAAGAGGAAAAGCAGAAGGTAAAGCTTTATGATTTTAAGAGTCCGCAAAAATTCTCAAAGGATCATATTCGGACGCTGGAGCTTATTCATGATAATTATGCCAGAATAATGTCTAATTATCTTACAGGCCAGGTACGGAAAAATGTTAAAGCCAGAATTGAAAGTGTGCAGCAGATAACCTATGAGGAATTTGTACGTTCTGTGCCTAATCCTACAGTTTTAACAATTTTCAGGATGCCACCCCTAAGCGGGTCTCTATTATTTGAAACTAATCCACAATTTGTTTTTGAAGTAGTGGATATATTGCTGGGAGGTAAAGGCAACTCTAAGTTTGTGGCAAGAGAATTTACAGATATAGATAAAAATATAATAAGACAAATTAACAAGGGCCTTATTTCAAACCTTAAGCTTGCCTGGGAAGACGTTCTTCATGTAGAACCTGAAATTGAGGGCTTGGAAACAAACCCTGCTCTTAATCAGACACTGGCACCAAATGAGCCTGTAGCGTTAATAACTTTTCATGTTGAAATGGGAAAAAGCAGCACCTTTATTAATATTTGCATTCCCTATTTAAGTATAGAAAAGGTTTTAGACAAACTTGTGGTGCAGTATTGGTTTCAGGAAAACAGTGAAGATGTTCTCTATGAATCCAGAGAAAAATTAAAGGAACGACTTAATATCGTTGAAGTTGGAGTTACCTCGGTTTTGGGAAAATCCACAATTTCTGTGGACGATTTTCTTAGGTTAAATGTTGGAGATGTAATTGCACTTGATCAAAACACCTGGGATCCGGTGGAAATCCAGGTGGAGGAACTTCCATATTATTATGGGAAACCTGGCTTACTGGGTAAAAACAAGGGAGTTCAAATTCTGGATATTATAGATAAGGATGTGGAAAGTTATGAGTAATGGATTTCTTTCACAGGAAGAAATAGATGCACTTTTGAATGGAAGTGTAAGTTCAAAACCACTGGAGGAAAGTCCCGAATTAAATGATGTAGAAAAAGATTTACTTGGAGAAGTAGGCAATATTTCCATGGGCTCAGCATCCACGGCATTGTCTACAGTTATAAATCAACAGGTTAATATAACCACTCCGGTGGTTACCGTCAATACATTAAGCAGAATAAAAAAAGAATTTGAAGTTCCTTATATAGCTTTAGAAGTAAAATATATAACAGGAATTGTAGGAAAAAATCTTCTGGTTATGAAGTTAACCGATGCTGCAGTTATTGCAAACTTAATGATGGGAGGCTCCGGGGAAATTGATCCTAGCATTACGTCAATTTCGGAACTTGAATTAAGCGCAGTTTCTGAAGCAATGAATCAAATGATAGGTTCTGCTGCTACAGCCATGGCAACTATGTTTGCCAGAGAAATAAATATTACGCCACCTACTTCAAAGGTATGGGATGAAGCTACCGATACATCGGAAGAAGATGATACCCCTCTAATTAAAGTATCCTTTTCCCTAACTATAGGGGATTTGGTAGACAGCAGTATTATGCAGCTTATTTCAATGGATACAGGTAAAAAAATAGTTGCAATAATGATGGGCGAGGAAGAAAAAGAAAATGTTCACATTGCAAGTCCTGTGGTGGAAGCAATTCCAGAACCGGTTATTGCAAAGGCTCCTGAACCAGTAAAAACGGAGCCCCAGGTTGAAGTTCACCAGGCTAACTTCCAACCACTATCAAATGATAAACCCTCCAATAATACACCTAAAAATATTGATTTGATTCTTGATGTTCCTTTGGAAATTTCAGTTGTGCTGGGAAGAACTAAAAAAAGCATAAAGGAAATATTAAACTTAGGTACAGGTTCACTTATTGAATTGGATAAACTGGCTGAGGAGCCAGTGGAGATACTAGTAAATGGTAAAAAAGTTGCCTATGGTGAAGTAGTTGTAGTAGATGAAAATTTTGGAGTTAGAATTACAAGTATTGTAAGCAACACGGAGAGAATAAAAACTTTAGCAAAATAAATATGAATCCTGCAGTAATAATAGTTGCTTTGCAGGATTTTTTTCTTTTCGGGTATAAATTTTCTTTAGTACTTAACGATACTAAATAATGAAGAGTATATTTTGGGAGTGATTTTATGAAAATAAATGGAATTAATCAAACAAAGGCAATAAATATGTACAATGACCACAAGAAAAGTGTGGAAAAGAATGATGTTAAGCCTAAGGGGGATTCTATTGAAATATCATCACTGGGAAAGAGTCTCAGCACTTATTCCACTCAGGGCAACTATGTGAATTCTAAAGAGAAGCTTGAAGCTATTGCCCAGGAAATTTCAAATGGGACCTATAATAGAGACTCAAAACTAATTGCAGAAAAAATTATGGAGAAAATTCAAAATAGAAGTTAGGAATGATGGTGATTTTTTTGAAAGAGAAATTAAAGCAAGTTATGGAACAAGAGCTTGAAGCACTAAAAAATCTGCTTGAGGCACTGGAAGAACAGCACAAATATATTGCAAAAAATGAATTGTTACAACTAGCTGAGGTAGTTACAAAAATAGAAGAGTGCAATAAGAATGTAGCAAAAATTGAAATTGAAAGAAGAAAAATTACTAACGGGGAAGCTATGAGCAAACTTATTGAAGAGTTCAAGGATTCATCTCTGGAGTTACTATATAGAAATATTAATGGATTACTTAAGGAGTTGAAACTCCAAAAGGATACTAACGAGATGCTAATAAAACGAGGACTAAGTTTCAGCAATCAAATGATTAATTTATTAAAGCCGGACAGAAGTGCAAAGACCTATAATGCCCAGGGAAGGAGCAAATAAATGTCAGGATTATTTGGAACCTTTAATATTGCTAAAAGTGGATTATTTTCTCAACAAAAGGCCTTAGATACAACCTCACATAACATTGCAAATGCAAATACTGAAGGGTATTCTAGGCAGAGAGTGACACTTAGCACCTCTAGGCCAGCTTCCACAGCTAATGGTATAGGCCAGGTAGGAACGGGAGTACAGGTGGATTCCATAACAAGAGTGAGGGATAGTTTTTTAGATTATCACACTAGAGTGGAATTGGGAGTAGACGGAAAGTATTCCGGAAGAGATAAATTTTTGAGTGAGATAGAAAATATAGTAAATGAGCCTTCCAATACGGGACTATCTTCACTACTTGGAAAATTTTATGACAGCTGGCAGCAGCTTTCAAAAAAGGCTGAGACTTCGAGCACAAAAAAGGTAGTGGCAGAGCAGTCACTTGCCTTGACTAATGAATTAAACCATACCTTTAATGAAATGCAAAAATTAAAAACTGACACCCAGTCTTTAATTAAGGATACGGTTTTTGATCTTAACAGTACATTGAAGCAGTTAAGCCAGCTTAATCAAGAGATAACTCAGGTTAAGGTTTCAGGACAGGAACCTAACGACCTTATGGATAGAAGAGACTCACTATTAGACACTCTAAGTACAAAGTTTGGAATAAAAATAGATAAAACCAATTTTCAAGGGATAAATGTTACCACGGAAGATTCCCCAGAGGACCCTGCGGCAAAGTTTGGAGGAACTGCTCCTTTAGACAATGTATATTCCAAGTCTATGAATCTTATACAAAGCCTTAATCCAGAAGGAGAATGTAGATTTTCCTACATAAGTAGCATACAAAATACTGGTGGAGGGGAAGGCTTTAACGGAGCTGGAACTTACACAATTACTTATTATAAAAACGGAGATATGTCCAGTGAAGCTAATAAAGTAGTGTTTTCTGCCAAGCTAGACGATGTAGATCAATATAACAAACTTGATAAATCAAGAGTTCTATGGGCAAACAATGATGGTATGGCTTTAAATGTAGAGAATTCTACTTTGGCCACCGGCACACAGGAAGGGCTTATAGATGGAACCAGCGTTGTTAAATTTTCAAATATGAAGCTGTTTCAACCTCCCTCTGGAGAATTAAACGGATATATGTCAGTGCAAAAGGACATAGAAGAATATACAGATGAATTAAACAAAATGGCTAAATCATTAGCTTTTTCTGTAAATACAATTTTGACTCAAAGTTCAGGGTATACTCCAGATAACGCTGCTAGCGGAACATATAATTTTTTCGTAAACAATAATCCTGATGGAGCATATGATCTTTTAGATGAAAATGCAATAACTGCAGGTAATATTACGGTTAATAAGGCATTATTAGAAAATAACATGCTTATAAAGGCCTCTACAAGTGATACCTCAGGAGAAAGCGACGGTAATAGGGCACTGGCCATTGCACAACTTAGGGATAAACGTATGCTGGTGCAAAGTATAACGGATGTAAGCAGCAGAGCAGATTTCTTAGGTACTAATTTTAGTTCAGACACAAGTTTGGATTCCACCGGAGTATTTAAAAATGTAGTTAGCAGTTCAGACGGAATGACCATGGACAGTTATTTTAAAGATATGGTAGATAAAATAGGAATTCAGGGCCAGGAAGCAAAGAGAATGGTGAAAAATCAGGAATCTCTTTTGGCAGGGTTTCAAGAAAGCAGAGATTCTGTGTCGGGGGTATCTTTAGATGAGGAAATGGCTAATTTAGTTCAATATCAGCATGCTTACCAGGCAAACGCTAAAATAATTTCAACAGTGGATGAACTTCTCGATGTAGTAATAAATGGTTTAAAGAAATAAATGGTTTAAAGAGGTGAAAACATGAGAGTAACAAATAAAATGCTTAGTAATAATTTTTTAACAGATATGAGAGTGAATCTTGAACATATGAAAACAATTCAGCAGCAAATGACCTCTGGGAAACAGTTCTCTAAACCTTCAGATGACCCTTTTAAGGTGGCCAGATCTATGCAGCTTAATACGGAAATATCTGCAAATACTCAATATAATTCAAATATTGAGGATGCTGCAAACTGGATGGATACCACAGATGCTGCCTTGGGTCAGGGTGGAAATGTGCTGCAAAGAGTAAGGGAACTTATGGTATCTGCAGGAAATGGAGCCTACAGTGCCGACGAGAGAAAAAAAATAAAGGATGAAGTTAATCAACTGGTGGGGCAATTTTCTCAGGTGTTAAATACAAACTTTGATGGAAAATATATATTTGGGGGTACAAGGGGTACAACAAAACCAACAGATTCAGAGGGTGCATATTTAGCAAGTAAATCAAACAGCAATGGGGGGAGTGCCTCCGTATCAGGTAAAATTACTACTCCGAATTCTGCGTTTACAGTAAAAATAGAATCTCTTGACATTACAACACCAGGTAAAGTGAGTAGTATTTCAATGAGTACAGACGGGGGGACTACTTACTCTACTCCAATAAATGCTGATGCTGACGGTATGTTCAGTTTACCAAATGGATTAAAGCTTAATATAGATACAGATACTGACAATGTTGCTGGAGTGGGTGGAGATACATACTCATTTTCACTGAATAATAATACAAGCCTTGTTTATAATGCAACTGCCGCCACAGATTTGACAAATATATCTTCTAAAATGAAGATGGAAATTTCCCAGGGAGTTCTAATTGACTACAATGTTAGCGCCACTGATGTAATAAAGTATGGTAGTGGTGCAGGAGACGATCTCAGAAGCTTATTTGACAGAATAATAAACCATTTAGACGGAAATAATGATGACGGAACAACTGCGGACCCTAATGCTACAAGTAAAATTTTAGGGCAGGATCTAACGGATATGGATGCAGCAATAAATAAC
>Ga0123339_10000648_pt1 | contig 26015 bp, 21 predicted proteins | sample lystaG_FD_89956 | JGI IMG/M metagenome (GOLD analysis project Ga0123339, IMG submission 89956) | Glacier valley bacterial and archeal communities from Borup Fiord, Nunavut, Canada, to study Microbial Dark Matter (Phase II) -... | ecosystem: Environmental > Aquatic > Freshwater > Ice > Glacier ...
GACAGATGTCTAATGGTTTATAAACAGGCCTTAACAAGCCTATAGAATACTATTCTATAGTTACTGCTCACCTCTTTACCCAATTTCTGACTTAGTTAGCGATTTTTTGCAGACCAGAAAAAATCTCTTACTTTTATACAGCAACACGCGTATTAAAACCTTTTATTCACAGAAAATTTATACAATTATATTCTGATACAGTTCATTCGTTCGGTAAACCCCCAGTCTTAAATTGCGGATCATGAAGCTTTATAAAAAAACATCGGGTAAAGCCCATTACCTGTATTATATAGGCCATTGTCCGATCATTACCATTCTATTAATAATCTTCAGTCTTTTTAATAAGCAGCTTACAGCCTCGGCTTACACTACTCACGTATTACAAAAAAATCTTGCAGTATACTTAAGGACTGAAAAAATATCAGATACAAGTAATGTAATCGAACAGATTGATACTCAACCTCAATACCCTGGAGGCGAAATGGCAATTATCCAGGATATTTGTAAGTATCTTCAGTATCATTATCCAAATAAAGCCAGATTGGAAAAAATACAGGGCACAGTAGCGGTACATTTCATTGTTGAGACCGACGGGTCTATTTCTACGATCGAAGTTCGAAAAGGTAAAGATTTAGGAGGAGGGCTGACAAAAACGGCTATAAATGCCGTAAAGTCATTGAAAAAATTTAACCCTGGGATGAAGGAAGGTGTGCCTGTCAGGGCATCATATATGATTCCTATTACATTCAGAGATTTATCTATTTAGAAACCAAAAACATTAAATCTCTACTATTTTCTTGACGGGTGTTGTTAGCACTGTTTTTTTCCATACACTTAAAGTTTCTGTACCCCGGTAAGGGTAACATCAAAAATCAGTACTGAATTTGCTGGTACAATGGTAATTTGCTGTGCCCCAGAAAGGCGGTTATAGGTGACATCGGTAGGATTATCACGAAAACCCAGTGATGAGGGAACGAAAAGTAAAATCCGGTAACCCCTGGGTATCCGCTGCAAAGCTTCAGTAAAACATGTCAGGGTTTCTTTTAAAGGAGAAACTCTGTACCCCGGAGCACCTACTGAATCAATTATTGGCCCGGCTTTGCCATTTTTCAGCACTCTTAACGAATAATTGAAGACAACGGCAGAATCTCGGGTAGGCTTGGAATTATGCGATGAATCACCTCGAACAGGTGTCATTATCATATACCTTAATTGTGTTGAATCACTCTTGACAACCTTCAAATGTATGGTATCAAGCATAGTATTTGCCGCCAGAAATTTATTAATTGCCACCGTATCGATCGCATCATGCCCTGCAGCGATATATGGGCCTGTTAAAGAATTAGAACTTTTTGAACAGGAAAAAAAAAGACCTGATAACAGACTCCCCGCCAGGAAAGTGAAAATAAGAATTTGTACTGGTTTTCTAGTCATGTTAAAATGCATACGGCTATTTACTACCTGACTCACGGTTTATTGATACCAGGCTTGCTCGGTATTCATAAAAAAAGGTAATGAATGCAAATATGCACGTCATTACCTTTTTAGGCGAATTATTAATAGAATATAAAAAAAATCAATAGTAGTAATTCCCAGCATCGATCAAAGACTTTGCTATACGCTGACGGGCAAGTTTTGAATTGAATGGTTCAGTTTTAGTGAATCTCTTCAAACCCAGCATCATACCCTTATACTCATCACCCTCAGCAAACGAATTTATAGCCTCTTTACCAGCAATATAGACTTTATCAATGGCATTATGCAGGTAAACCCTGGCCATATCGAATTGAATTTTTACAGAATCTTCGCTTTTCATAACTGCTAGTTTTTCAGCTCTGAGAATAGCAGATTCAGCGATGTAAACCGCCCCCGCCATATCAGCAATATTCATTAAGATTTCTTCTTCTTTTGAAAGCGTGGTCATGAATTTTTGAACAGCGGCCCCGGCAACCAGTAATGTTGCCTTTTTTAGCTGACGCAAATATTTCTTTTCAGTTGAAAAAACTGAATCATCAGATTCTTCAGCTACAGGTATTGATAGAAGCTCAGCAGCAACTGCCTGTGCAGGTTTCATTAAGTCAAGTTCACCCTTCATGGCACGCTTGAGCATCATATCTACCGTTAAAAGCCTGTTTATTTCATTTGTACCTTCAAAAATACGGTTGATGCGTGAATCACGGTATGCTCTATCCATAGGGGCTTCAGCTGAAAAGCCCATACCACCGTAAATCTGCACACCTTCATCAACTACGTAGTCAAGTACTTCAGAACCAAACACTTTTAAAATAGAACACTCAATAGCAAATTGCTCTACGCTTTTGAGTTTTGCCTTTGCAGAATCTACACCATCAGCAACCATGGATTCATATGTATCATCAATATTCTGACCTGCCCTGTAGTTAGCCGATTCAACAGCCCATGTTCTGGTTGCCATTTCAGCGAGTTTATGCCTGATAGCTCCATATTTTGAGATTTGCAGCCCAAACTGAACACGTTCATTTGCATAATTCACTGCTTTTGAAATCACGGCTTTCGAGGCTCCGATAACAGAAGCCGAAAGTTTAATGCGGCCTATGTTCAGGATATTAACAGCTATTTTAAAGCCGTTTTCTCTTTCTGAGAGTAGATTGCCTACGGGAACATGACAGTCATTGAAGAAAACCTGACGGGTTGAAGAACCTTTAATACCCATTTTATGCTCTTCAGCATTCATGGTGATACCACCAAAAGTTTTCTCTACGATAAATGCAGATAGATTTTTGTCATCATCAATCTTCGCAAAAACAATAAACAGGTCTGCAAAGCCACCATTGGTGATCCACATTTTCTGGCCATTTATGATATAGCTTTTGCCATCAGCAGATAAAACTGCCTTGGTTTTTCCAGAATTGGCATCTGAGCCAGCATTTGGCTCGGTCAGGCAATATGAAGCCTTCCATTCACCTGAAGCTAGCCTAGGCAGATAGGCAGATTTTTGCTCCTGGGTACCGTAATACAAAATCGGCAGTGTACCAATACCTGTATGTGCAGAAAGCGCAACTGCAAATGAATGCCCTGCCCCTACTGCATCTGTTACCAGCATAGAAGTATTGAAGCTCTTTCCAAAACCCCCAAATTCTTCAGGAACAGATACTCCTAATAAACCAAGCTCACCTGCCTTATTTAATAAAGATGTCATCAAACCTTCTTCCTGCTGATCTATTCGTTCAAGATTGGGAAATATTTCCTGTTTTAAAAAATTACGACAGGTTTCTGCAATCATCACCTGTTCTTCATCAAATTCTTCAGGCACAAAAATCTGAGCCGCCTCAGTTTCCCTGATAAGAAATTCACCACCTTTTATTCCAATTTTGACTTGAGTTTCCATTTTGTTTTTTTGAACCGTCAGTAAATCAATTCTTTAAATTTATCACCTTATATGGTTAAATTGGTATTCATATACAGATATAATTTCAATTACATCAAATTTTCATAAATGCCTGCAGCCCCTTGCCCGGTACCAACACACATGGTTACAAGACCATATTTGCTTTTCCGCTCTTGCATTTCATTAAATAATTGTACACTTAACTTGGCACCAGTGCACCCCAAAGGATGACCAAGAGCAATGCCCCCACCATTGACATTAACAATTTCAGGATTAAAATCAAGCTGTCTTGATACTGCCAGAGCCTGTGATGCAAAAGCTTCATTAAACTCGATCAAATCGATACTATTAAGGGTTAAACCTGCCTGTTTCAACGCTTTTGGAACTGCTTCAACCGGGCCCATACCCATTATTCTAGGAGCGACACCAGCAACACTATAACTCACCAGCCTGGCAATTGGTTTTAAATCAAGTTCTTTGAGTAGTTTTTCAGAAACCACCAGCACAAAAGATGCCCCATCATTAGTGGGTGATGAATTTCCTGCTGTTATTACTCCACCGGAGGCAAAGACAGGCTTAAGTTTGGCAAGCTTTTCAATAGTTGTATCCTGTCTTGGGCTTTCATCCGTGTCGAAAAGGTATTCTCGCTGTTGACGTTTCATATTATCATCTACGTAATTTTCGCATACATGAACGGGTACAATCTGGCTTTTGAATTTTCCTTCCTGAATGGCTTTAACCGCTTTTTCATGAGAATGAAAAGCAAAAGCATCCTGATCTTCACGGCTTATCTTAAATTCTCTGGCCACTTCTTCTGCAGTAAGACCCATATTCCAATACCAGTCAGGATTTGCAACTGAAACTGTATAATTTGGAATAACCTTCCAACCGCCCATTGGCACAAGAGACATACTTTCAACCCCACCTGCAATGATGCAATCAGCCATACCGGCTTTAATTTTTGCTGTTGCAATACCAATACTTTCAATGCCCGAAGAACAGTATCTATTAACCGTCATGCCGGCAACTTTGTCGGTATCTAGGCTTAATAAAGAAATTAACCTGGCAAAATTTAAGCCTTGTTCAGCCTCAGGGGTAGCATTACCAACAATCACATCATCTATAAGATCTTTATCAAGCTGTGGAAAATCTTTCACCAGGTGACGGATTACCAATGCAGCCAGATCATCGGGTCTGAAAAAGCGCAATGCACCTTTCTGAGCCCGGCCAACTGCAGAGCGGTAACCCCCAACTATATATGCTTCCATATGTTATATTTAAATAAATCAAATTTAATTTCGCGAAGCTTCAAAGAAGCAGGAATATTAGTATCAATTACGCAGTGGCTTCCCAGAAGTAATGATACTCTGTATTCGTTCAAGACTCTTTTTCTCTGAACACAGAGAAAGAAACATTTCACGTTCAAGATCTAACAAATACTGCTCAGACACATATGCAGGTTGTGAGAGATCACCACCGCAGAGTACCATTCCCAGCTTTTGTGAAATCAGTTTATCATGGTCTGAAATATAATGACCAGACCGCATTGAATTGGCTCCGATATTTACCATTCCAAGGCCTTGCTTTCCAAGTACCTTAATATTTGTTCTTCTCACTGGCTGGGTATAGCCCATATCAGCCAGTTCAATAGCTTTCATTTTAGCATCAGCTATGAGTCTGTCAATGTTCATGGTGATAGCATACTGTCCCTTTTTCAGGTAGCCCAGATTGAATGCTTCTTTTGCAGAGGTGCTTACTTTTGCCATGGCTACCGTTAAGAACTTCTCTTTTAAGGTTACCAGATCAATCTCACCTTCAGCAAATTCATCACTTGCCCTTAAAGCAAACTCTTTCGAGCCCCCACCACCAGGTATCAGCCCAACGCCAAATTCAACAAGACCCATATAAGTTTCTGCACCCAACTGTACAAAATCAGCATGCAGGCATAGTTCACACCCTCCGCCCAAACTTAACTGGTGAGCGGCCACAACTACGGGTATTGATGAATAACGTACCCTCATGGTTGTATTTTGAAACGCTCTGATAGCCATATCTATTTCATCCCATTCCTGCTCAACGGCAGCCATGAATATTTCACCAATATTTGCACCTGCTGAAAAATTTACACCCTGATTACCAATTACCAGCCCACGGTATTCTTTCTCTGCCAGATCAATGGCTTTGTTGATCCCTGCTATGACTTCAGATCCCAGTGTATTCATCTTTGTATGAAACTCGCAGTTCAGAATACCATCACCCAGATCTATCAGACTTACCCCGTTATTTTTCCAGACAGTTTTCTCAGCTCGTAATGAATCAAACATGATGAAATCTGAATACCCGGGTATTTCTTTAAAAGTGGCAGATTTAAAATCGTAGCAAGTCTTTTTACCTCCTTCTATTTTATAGAAAGAAGTATGACCTGCCTTTAAAAAGTCAAGCACCCAAGTCCCAGGTGAGAGACCTGCTTCTTGCATAGACGTGACACCCTGAGCCACTCCAAGCGCATCCCAAATTTCAAATGGCCCGAGTTCCCAGCCAAAGCCTGCACGCATGGCCTGATCGAGACGGTAAATATCATCTGAGATTTCAGGGATCCGTTTTGAACAATACTGAAACAGTGGATAAATAGAAGCACGAAAAAATTCACCTGCTTTATCTTTGCCGGTAGAAAAAACCCTCATCCGCTCTTGCAAATCACTTATAGGTTTAAGCGAATCAAGTGTTAATGACTTAACTTTTTGCTGGGGCGCATATTCAAGCGTTTTTAAATTAAGACTAAGAATCTCTGTTTCACCACTTGCGTTTTTCACCTTTTTATAAAAACCCTGTTTAGATTTATCACCCAGCCAGGCATTAACACTCATTTTTTCAACGAATGACGGCAATTTAAACTGGTCACGGGATTCGTCTTTTTCGCCTGTAGCATAAAGCCCGGCAGCTACCCGAATCAATGTATCAAGACCAACAATATCTGAAGTTCTGAACGTAGCAGATTTGGGCCTACCCATAATACTGCCTGTGTATTTATCAACTTCTTCAACGCTCAGATCAAGTTTCTCAACCAGATGCAAGAGTGACATGATTGAATAAACTCCAATACGGTTGGCAATAAAAGCGGGAGTGTCTTTGCAGAGAACAGTTGTTTTTCCTAAAAATAAATCTCCGTAGTGCAAGAAAAAATCAATGACATCTGGATGAGTATCTGCCGTTGGAATAATTTCAAGCAGGCGCAGGTAGCGGGGAGGATTAAAAAAATGAGTTCCTGCAAAATTTGCCTTAAAATCTGCTGACCGGCCTTCAGCCATCAGCTGAATGGGAATTCCTGAAGTATTAGAGCTTACCAGCGTACCAGGTTTACGGTACTTGTCAACCTGATCATAGATTTTTTTCTTAATGTCAAGGTTTTCGACTACCACTTCAATTACCCAGTCAGCACTGGCAATTTCAGCCATATTGTCTTCAAAGTTACCAGTTGTAATCAGCACTGAGCTGGCCTTATCGTATAATGCTGCAGGATTCGATTTTAATGCTGTTTCAAGGGAACCATTGACAATTCTGTTACGCACTGCTTTATGCTGAAGATCAAGACCTTTTGCCTGATCATCTGGGGTTAATACTCCTGGTACCATATCAAGCAGAAGTACTTGAACACCGATATTTGCAAAATGACAGGCTATGCGTGAACCCATAATACCTGAGCCCAGTACAGACACCTTTTTAATTGTTCTCTTCATTGTTATTATTGATTGGCTAAGGGTAGGTTTATTAGTTTTTAACTGCGTAAATAGATTCAACTTCCTTTTTAAATTTCTCCATCACCACTTTTCTTTTAACACTGAGCTTGGGGGTCATCTCACCCCCATCAATCGACCATTCTTGTGATAGCAATATGAATTTCTTTATTTGTTCCCAGTTGCCAAATTCTGCATTATATTCATCAATTTCTTTCTGGTATTTTTCAATTACCAATGCATCTTTCACCAGTGCTTCATTTGAAAGAAACTCAATACCTTTAAATGCAGCCCAACTTTTCAGGTGTTCAAACGCTGGAACTATCAGGGCTGAAGGAAAACGTTGCCCTTCACCCACAACGAGCATTTGCTCAATAAAGGGTGATTCCTTGAATTTATTTTCTAATTCTCCGGGTGATACATATTTACCTCCTGAAGTTTTAAAAATTTCTTTTTTCCGGTCTGTAATTTTAAGAAATCCGTCTGCATCTATTTCACCAATATCTCCCGTATGAAAAAAACCATCAGCATCTATTGCCTCAATGGTCTTTTCAGGATTTTTATAGTATCCTATCATCACATTTGGACCTTTGACAATAATTTCTCCGTCACTGGCAATTTTCACAGAAACTTCTGCAATGACCTTGCCAACTGTACCAAATCGGGTAAAACCAGGAGCGGTTGTATTAACCGAGATAACAGGTGATGTCTCGGAGAGCCCGTAACCCTCCATGACATTTATGCCTGCAGCAGAAAACACTCTCGCAAGCCTTGGCTGCAGGGCTGCACCTCCTGAAACAATGGCCTTCATACTACCACCCAGTGCAGCCTGCCATTTTACAAATACGAGCTTTCTGGCAATTTTCAACTGGGTTTCATAGAACCAACCATTTTTGCCTTCGGGTTCAAATCTGAGCCCAAGATCAAGTGCCCAAAAAAATAGTACCTTTTTAATGCCTTTGAGTTCTTTCCCCTTACTGACAATCTTATCATACACCTTTTCAAGAAGACGGGGAACTGTCGTGAACAGATTTGGATTTACTTCATTCAGATTTGCTACAATACTATCCATATTTTCAGCATAGTAAATAGAAATGCCACTATACATATAGAGATAGTTCACCATACGTTCGAATATATGCGATAGGGGCAAAAAGCTCAGACTTCTATGCGTTTCGGGGGGCACAAGGGCAGCAGAAGCTTTGAAATTACTTACAAGATTATGATGACTGAGCATTACGCCCTTAGGATCACCCGTTGTGCCTGAAGTATAAATCAGGGTCAGGAGATCATCTGGTAGAACAGCAGCTTTTCGTGCTTCGAGCTCTTCATAATTATTTGCAGCAGCACTTGCATTGATGCTGGCATAATGAGAAGCCCCTGTTACTTTTTCGAAGGTATAGATTTCTGCAGTAATTGCTGAAGCTTTCAATACCTTATTCAATTTTTCATACAATACTTCATTTTCAACAAAGAAAATTTGAATTCCTGCATCTTTTGAAATAAAGGCCAGGTCATTTTCAGCAAGGGTGGGGTACAGTGGAACAGTTATAGCGCCTAGTTGCATAATACCCATATCGACAAAATTCCATTCGGGCCGGTTTGTTGACATGATGGCAATTTTATCATCCTTTTTAACGCCTTTGGACATGAGTGCAAAACTTATTGCATTTGACTTAGTGATAACCTCAGCCGTAGAATGTTTTTTCCAACCAGAGGGCCCTTTTGCTGCCAGCATATCGACAAGCGAAAATTTTTCTTTACTATATGCCAGCAGGTCAAAAACGCGGGTAACTTCCATAGGATGATTTTTCTTTACGATGGGTTTAAATATACTAGTTGAATTTCAATCCTATTAGATTTAACCCACAATTTAACCGATATTCAATCATGTCATTTAAAGGAAAAATTGTCTTTATAACCGGGTCTAGCAGGGGTATAGGTCATGCCATAGGTTTAAGACTAGCCGCTGAAGGTGCAATAATCATAATTGCAGCAAAAACAGTCACTGATAACCCTAAACTTCCGGGTACTATTTATACCGCGGCAGCAGATATGCGCCAGGCTGGTGGACAGTCTCTGGCCATAGCGGTAGACATTAGATTTGAAGAACAGGTACAGGCAGCCGTAAATGAAACTGTAGAAAAATTCGGAGGCATCGACATTTTAATTAATAATGCCAGTGCGATAAATCTCAGCGGAAGTCTTGATATTGACATGAAGCGCTACGATTTAATAAGCACCATTAATACCCGCGGAACTTTCTTATGTGCCAGAATTTGTCTTCCGTATTTACTCAAGGCAAAAAACCCACATGTGCTGACACTCTCACCCCCACTATCAATGCGGGCTGAATGGTTTGGGCCTCATGTTGCCTATACAATGTCAAAATTCGGCATGAGTATGGTAACCTTGGGCATGGCTGAAGAATTTAAGGGAAAAGTTGCTTTTAATAGCATCTGGCCAGAAACAACAATTGCTACAGCGGTAATCACTAATTTACTGGGGGGTGAGAATATTATCAGAAGATCAAGAAAGCCAGAAATTGTAGCTGATGCCGTTTTTGAAATTCTGGGCCGGGATGCCAGAACCTGCAGTGGAAATTTCTTTATTGATTCAGCAGTTCTTAACTCTATCGGTGTAACCGATCTTGAAAAGTATAAGGTTGACCCAACAATAACTGATTCAGATCTTCAACCTGATTTCTATATTTAAGCGCTGTGAAAAAATTAAATGAGCTTCTCAATAAGGCCAAACATTCTTCATTCTACCTCTGGCTTTTAAACAGACTGCTCTGGCGTATGATACCGTTTAATGGGCCACATAAACTGGTGATTCTTGCCGTTTCTGATCAGGAGCTGAATATCATGCTCCCTTACCGAAAAGCTAACCTGAATCATATCAAAGGTATGCATGCCTGTGCCCTGGCAACTTTATGTGAGTATACCTGTGGTTTGCAATTAATGAATGTGCTTGATGCTTCAGCCTACCGTATTATACTGCAGAAGTTAGAGATGGAATATGTTTACCAGGCAAAATCGGCAGTAATCGCCTCATTCGGTCTATCAAAATCTCAGGCAGAAGAACAGATCTTAAAACCCCTCTTACTGGGAGATTCAGTTGTTCATACGTTTAATCTTACCGTAACTGATACTGGCGACAGAGTAATCTGTACAGCCAGGGTCACATGGCAGGTAAAGCCATGGGCAAAAGTGCGAACGAAGGTTTAATGCGCAATCAGGCCTGAAACAACATTTATACTCAGTGCCACAATTACCGTATTAAACATAAATGAGAGCAGACTATGGGCAAGGGTAAGTCTTCTGATGCGCCTTGATGATATTTCGACATCTGAAACCTGAAAGGTCATACCCACCACGAATGAAAAATAGGCAAAATCGAGGTAGTCGGGTGATTTCTCTTCAGGAAAAAGAAGACCTGAGCCACATTGATGCCCATCATCATCAGATTTTAAACTTTCATAGAAAATATGTGCATACCTGAGGGCAAAAATTGTATGTAGCAGCACCCAGGAACATACGACTGATAAGATCGCTAACAAAACATGATGAAGTACTTGTTTTTGCGATAGATGTGCTGATGTTTGCAATAAAATGATGACAGCAAATACGCTTGCCATTGCAGCAAGTGTTACGAGTAAAAAAATAAACCCCCGGCTGCTATCCTGTGCCCCTGCCAGCCTTTGTACCTGCCAGGGTTTGGCAACAATGAAAAGAAGCCATACGAGCGAAATCACTGAGAATACAAATACATCCCAGGAAACCATAAGCGCCATTTGTAATGAAATTGAATTTCTGATCAGAAAGAAAGTAAGGATTGAAACAGCTACGGAGACCAGTAAGCGATGATGCGAATCAATTCTACTAATAAAGCGAAGTCGGTTTAATGATGGCATTCACGAAATTTTTATCAATCTCGGGTTATTTTACCACATGAGGGCATCTCATGAGCAGATTTTTACTTGAACGGCTATCTCGACCTTTATAGAAGTGATAACCGATACTTATTTCGTGTGTATTGCCAAAGTATTGTTGCAGTGCTGAATTATTCTGGGTATAAGCATAATTAATATCGAGTGATTTATTGATCATAAAGCCAAGACTTACTGAGAAAGTCTGATCAGAATGATAAAATGCCCCCAAAGAAACCGCACCATTATAGGTCAAAAGGGCACTTATATCAAATTGATTAGTGAAACCATCAATTTTTCTCATAGCAAGTTTTGGATGCAGATCCCAGGCATCGCTTAGATTGAAATTATAACCTATTGAAGAAAAGAAAACGGGCAGTCCTGTAAAACTTGAACTTAATGACTGGGTATATTTCGCATATTTTATCAGATTAGGTAGAACAAAATCTACATCAAGCCCCCTCAGGTGATAGGCAATACCAAAATCAAGATCTGGATATAGGGGCCTGTTAATATTATAGCCCAGGGCAATTGGGTCAACAGGTTTACCCTTTTCACCTGAAACCTGACCCAGATTAATTCTTTGGTCAATGATACCACCAGAAACGCCAAAAGAGATATACTGCTTTTCAGCATCTATAAAGACAGTTTGAGAAAAACTAAGCACTGCCTTGGTGCGGCTTAAAAAACCTGACTGATCATTATAAACATTAATACCAATACCCGAAGATTTAAAAACCGGAGCATTTGCCGTAAAAGAAGAAACGGTAGGATGCCCGTCAACCCCTGTCCATTGATCTTTATACGTCAGATAAACAACTGGATAATCATAACCACCTGCCTGAGCCGGATTCCATAAATACGGATTAGTATAATACTGATTGATCATTGGCAGATTAAACTGCGCTTTAAGCGGGCTTACCAACACCAGCAGTAAAAACAATACAAGAAGAATTTGTCGCTGAAAGAAAGAAAAGATCATAGGTTACAGCTTATTTCCTTAAAATATTAATATAGCCCTTGAGCGTCTTGGTAAACGTGTCTTCTTTAAACAAGATAATATAGTAATAGGTACCTTCTGACAGGGGTCGACCATTAAAAGTGCCATCCCAGCCTGTATAATTGGTATAATTACTTGCCTTGAAAACCATACTACCATATCGGTCATAAATCATAATCTGGTTACTCTTGTAAGCATCATTATCAATATTATAAATCACCCATTTGTCATTTATCCCATCACCGTTTGGGGTTAGGATATTGATAGGTTTCAGATAAGGTCTGATATGCACAACCAACCGGCCCTGGATACTGTCACAGGTATTTCTCACAGTGAGAACTATTGTATCAATTATTTCATGATTTGATGAAAAATCAAGAGAGTCGCTATAATTCACCCTGGCAGTATTATTAGCAAATGAAATGGTCTCATTCTTAGGATTACTCACTCTCCAGCTATAGGTAAGAGTTGTATCAAGCGGAACCTGATAGAAGGCATTCTTCTGGCCCTGGTAAACGATGACAGGACCATAAGGGAATGGTTGTTTGGATAGCGGAAGAATCTTTATACTGATCGTATCTGAAACGAATTTCCCCCCTGTCGGAGGCCCAACACTATCACAATGATAGTAAGGCGCATCTTTACTGATGTGAACAATATAGTAAACTTTCACTTTCTGCCCCGACTTATAAGGATTCGGACTTAACAGGTAGACAGGGCCACTTTTTGCAATCTTTAACGTGTCATTAATATACCAGTCATATTTAGGGTCATTTCCTGTATGCACATCAAGAGCCGTGAAAGTGACTGGCTTTGTTTCACAAACCTGATATTGTGAGGGTGAATTACGCATATGTGGCATCGGCAAAACCGATACTATTATGGTATCGTTTTTACCTGCACAAGAGCCAGGAGCATAATTACGCACAAAAAATGACGTATCACGGCCCGTATATTTCACTTTTGACAGTATTCCAGTAAAGGGAACAGTATTACCCGAAGCGTTGGTTGCCGTCCACTTAAGACTATAACCCGGATCAGGACCATTAATAGAATCATTCAGGTTATATGAATACCCCTCACATACAAACAGGGTTCGATTCAGCGGGTCGGCAGGAAAGTTTGGTCTCGGTTTAACACCTTTGATGGCAGGTGGAGCCGGCAAAATAACTATACTGAAATTACTAAAAGCACTACATGTTGATGGGGACGAGATTAGAGATTGGCGTATATAAATGTTGTAGTTTGCAACTATAGAACTATCGACTTTAATTCTATTGGCCTGATAGGTAATACCGTCAAAACTATAACTCAGGCTATACGAACTATTGTCAGGCTTTACATTCGTAATCAAATAGTTTACCGGGCTATTGATACAAATCGTATCTGGGAGAGTTCCTGTATAGATCAGGGTAGGCTTTTTAACCACGCACTGACTAAATCCAGCTAAAGGAAGTAGAAAAAGACAAAAAACTAAAAAAGGAATTTTTAATGAACTAAGTATAGCTCTTTGTGTGTTGATTGCTTTCACCTCGTTCGTTTGGGTAGGCCTGTTTACAGGTATTGTATTATAAAAGTTTCACAAAATGTTTAACGGGCATTAAGCCATTCATGGTATACCTGATGTTGTAGACTGTTTAATACTGTAACTTTTCGTAGTGTAAAAGCTGTCTGGGGGCTCGATGTAAGCAAAACCGACAGCCTATGCAATGCACCAGCCCGCTTTAATTCAATCTGAATTACCTGACCCGGAAGTTTGCTGCCTAGCTGGTCGGTAAGAGAATTAAATTTTTCACCATCGATAGAAACAAGCTCATCACCTGCACTTAAACCAGCTATATTTGCCGGACTACCTGCCCTTACCTGTAAGATTGTATGTAGTTCCTTATGTACAGAGATACCAAGATACGCAGTTGACAGGTCTGAGAATTCAGCCTGCAGTTTCAGGCCGGCAGTTCCAAGTATTTCATTAAAATCTATTTCCGCTAGCCCGTCAATTACCTCTTCAAAAAATAAATCTAATCCGTCTGAAATAAATTTGGCCAAAACGGCCTTCACATCCTCATTCGTATAACCCCTATGCTGCTGAAGATAAATTTCCTGATATAAAATCTTCATTACTGAATCAAGCGAAAACTTACCCTGGGTCTGGCCAATAATTTTAAGGTCGAGTATCATTGCCGCAAGACTACCCTTCTGATAGTAAGAGACTGTTGTATTGGCAGAATTCTCATTGGGCAGGTAAAACTTAATCCAGGCATCAAAACTTGAATCGGCGAGTGACTGTATATGCCTGCCTGGCAGGTTAAGGTATTGGGTAATAGATTTTTCAAGCAGTTCAAGATAAATTTCTGTAGTGATCAAACCCGCCCTGAGAAGTATCTGACTCTCATAATAACTGGTGAAGCCTTCAACCACCCATAAAAGCCGGGTATGATTTTCTCTTTCATAATCAAAAACATACAATTCATCTGGGCAGAGCCGCTTCCCGTTCCAAAGGTGAAAATATTCATGCGCCAGTAATAAAAGGTATTCCCTGCGATCAAAATTACCAATTTTATCAGGGGCTATCATCAGAGAACAGGAATTTGAATGTTCGAGACCTCCCCGCCCTACCATATGACCATATACCTGAAACAGATAAGAGTTTACTGGATGTACCCCAAAGATTCTGGCTTCGGTTTCAATAATCCTGATCAACTCATCTTCAATTGAAGCCTTAAAAACATCTGGACAATTATAAAAAATCATTTTATGGGGTATGCCCAAAGCAGTAAAGTCGAGCTTACTAAAATTACCCAGTGACAGGGGAGCATCAATTAGCGCCGTAAAATTTGTAGTATGATAGTGAAGAACAGGCGGAAGCCCCAATTTAACACGATCTGTTTCAGCCGGCCGATCAATGAATTCAGCCGGTCGGATAAAGAAAGAATCATCCGATAAGCCATCTGCCTGAGCAGGCAATATTCCAGCATTAATATCATCCGTTAAATCACTACTGTCAGTCTCTTGTATTTTTACAGGAAATGAAACAGCCCAATCGTGCCAATTAGAATCTGGTTTTACCCTAACATTATGTATCAGATGCTGATAACCCTCAACATATAAAAAAATTCCTGCGCCATTCAGATATGCATGAAACTGGTCTACATAAGAAGTTCTAACGGTAAGTTCGGCAGCATAAATACGATACCTGATTTGAGCCTGGTGATCTTCAGTTATTAGCCTGAATGTGTTTTTGCTAGTTTTAGTTAGAGGCCGCCACTTACCTGTATGGTCAAACCGTTCGATGTAAACCAGATTTTTAGCATACTCTCTGACCAGATACGAACCAGGGGTCCATACAGCCATTTTCAATTCAAGTAAACCAGACTCAAAACCTGTCAGATTCAGGGTGACGTCAATATAATGCGAAGGGGCCTGCTCAAAGCTGAGCAGGTAAGAAATTTCAGGCATGCTGAAAGATAAGAAGCTTAATCAGGCTTTTATCATCGGCAACGTCTTTGTCATGCCTCCTGTCTGAATTCGGTAATAATAAATACCAGATGCAAGGTTCACCCCATTAAACTGAACCTGATTCGCGCCTTCCTGTAAATCAGCATCAAGTACTGTTTGTAGTTTACGGCCAAGTGTATCCCATACTTCTATAATGGTACGTCCAGATTTTGCATAAAATGGAATTGTGGTTATTGCATGAAATGGATTTGGCATATTCTGCCCTAAAATAGCTGGAATACCGAATTTATAGCTCTTACCTGGTTGTTTGATAATCTCAACATAATCCCAGTTGCCGCCACTTGGTTTCGGCAATACAGTTGCAAGCTGAGGGTCTGTCATACCAAACCAATCTTTTAATAAAGAATTATATACCTGTCTGAAATCAGTCTGAGGCTGAAGATTATCGGCGAAAGTAACGCTTGGTGAAATCGTTGGATTTTTACCCAGAGCACCGGGAATAACCTGTGACCCAAAGGCAAGCATAGGAGCCGCCGTACCATGATCTGTACCCAGACTACCATTTGATTTAATGCGGCGGCCAAATTCAGAAAAAGTTATTCCTACAACCCGGTCTTCAAGACCATGACGCCGCATTTCATCTTGAAAAGCGCTTATGGCTCCAGATAATTCTGCTAATAAATTTGAGTGCCCTCCGAGTGAAGTGTCGCCAGTGAGAACCTGATTAAAATGGGTATCATAACCACCCTGCTCAACCATATAAATCTTTGACTGCAAGCCTCCAGAAATCATTTGTGCTACCAGTTTCATTTGCGCCGCCAGCCCATAATTAGGTTGTGGCCATAAAGGTGATAGAATTGAACCTTTGATCAATGCCGCCTTAACAGAATCAGTATATTTCTGGGTTTGCAAGGTTAATAACCGTATATATTTTAGCTCACGCCCATAAGCTGTAACAGGTGGGTTCTGGTCAAGGTTACTGCCTTTTGAAATTTGCGCAAAATCACCTGGATCGGCTACAGCGATACCATCAATTGCATATTGGCCCATAAGCCCTGAAGACACAACAGAACCCATTTGCACTGCCGGAGGATCAGGAAATTCAGCATTCGGATAACCATCAGGAAACCCAGGATATTCAAGGTCAAGAAACCGACCCATCCAGCCTGTATTTACAGGTACTGTAGTATCTGAATTAGCCTGAAGCCAGATATCAAGACTTCTAAAATGCGAGAAATTTGATGGATTATACCCTACATCATGTAAAAGTCTGACTTTACCCTCATTATAAATATTCTGAACCCCTTTCATGGCTGGGTGTAAGCCTGTAACACTGGTATTAGCCAGTTTTAACACCTTACTTTCAGTTATCATTATATTTGATCTGACCTGTGACAGCCCTGAATACTGATCAATCGGAATCACCATATTTAACCCGTCATTACCCCCATTTAATTGTACAACAATTAGAATTTTGTCATTTGCTGTTTGAGCAAGCAGATCTAGCAGGGGCGTATTTGTAAGCGCATTAACGGGAATCCCTGGTAACATCAGGGGTATCGTTGAAAACGAACTATATTTTAAAAAATCTCTTCTTTTCATAATAAGATGTCCTGGTTAACAAAGGGAATATTCAGCCATGGTAAACATATAGTGTAGCAAGTCGATTAAATGTGCTTGCCTTAATAGGCCAGCAGCTGTATCACCTTTTTCTGCTGGGGTCCAGATCTGTGCATTCCATTCAAAATCGGGAAGACCCGGTAATAAAATTCCTTTCAGCAGTATCAGTTGCTGAGATGTTATCGGGCCAGGGTAATCATTGGTCAGGCCTGATGGAAAAAATAACCTCCCAAGCCCGGTTACCAGAATATCAGGATTAGTAGGGTCAGAAATCAGCTGTGGATTTTTTATGATATTAAGAAAAGAAGCATAATTTCCTTTAACAAAGCCCCCTTCTGAATCATTTTTACCATTGGTAAAAATTGTTCTCAGATCAACGGTTACAGTACTGATCCACCATTCAAAAAAATTAGGTGATTCATAGGTAGCCTTCCACCCTGCCACTTCGCTCGGATTACCAAGTGACATTTGAAGCGCAGAGGCTTCAGCAATTACATCACCACTTGCGGCAGAAGCAGTTGAAGCTATATTTCTTATTGCCCCGGCAACAAAACTTACGGGATCTTTAATCATGCATCCTATATTCAGGGGGTCATAGAAATGCTGGCTTTTCAATAATAACTTCAGCACTACCTGAAAATCATAGCCGCTTGAATAAAGCTGATCTGCAAGCTGACTAACAATGCCAAGGGTATTATTATTGGGCATCGCATCAATTGAATAGTAAACGAAAGTTCGGTATAGACGGCTTGCTATATTTAAAGCTGTTGCCTTTTCAGAAAAAATCAAATCGACCATATCACTGATCTCAAGACTGCCATCTGTTGTATTTGCTGTGATGACCTTACTTCCGTAATCACCTGAAAAGGTCTTATTTGATATATTATGGTTGGCGGCTACAAAGCGTGCCTGTATGGGCGAACCAACCGGGCTGCCATTATTACGATTTTGATAGCCATCAACCGTATAACCAGTTAAAACCTCAGCCGCGCTGCGAACATCATTTTCTGAATAGTTAGTATAATCACCAGCGCTGGTCTGGACACCCTTGCCAATAGTAAAAAGTTCCTGAAGCTCACGACCATAATTTTCATTTGGTGCTTTTGCAGTACTGCTGTCACCATCCAGGTAAATTAACATTGCCGGATCAATGGATATTTTTTTAATGAGGGCCTTAAAATTCCAGTTTAGCCCAGAACCAATTGTAAAACTGCGAAGCAGCCATAAATACCGATAATATAAGCGGGCATCCTGAACAGAACCTTCTTGACAAACAAGGTAAGAACTCAAGAAAACAACAATTTTTTCACGGATCCGAATCGGACAACTAATTATCAAATCGTTCCACTGTCCTATAACAAGGTTAATACGCTGAGCATCAATTTTCTTGGTGTAGTAACCACCTGCAAGAAAAGTACCCGTTGGATTATAAGCTGGATTTGGGACAGCTGGAGCAGGTTGAGCGTTTGATGAAGGTAAATTGGGATTTGGATCAATTTCCTGAGGATTCAGAATATCTGCTGTTGGATATGGATTATTTGCATCATCAAACAGCATATCAACCAGCTGCCCTGCAGTACTACCAACATAACGCTGAATATCAGTCACCGAAGCATTGAAACAGGTTCTTTTAAACAGGTGAGAAATTTGCTCAAAAGTAAGACCAGCCGTATTTTCGCTCAGACTGGTTGTCAGATTTCGATTAATTTTATCCAGGGTATAAGCTGCCAGATTATCAGGGCTTGGTGTGGGGGCTGAGACACTGAAAAGGTCATTTAACCCAAAAAAATCATTTTTGCGGGAATATTTAGTTTTATTCCGAAGGCTAAGTGATGTTTCGGTTCTAGTAAAAAATGCCCTTCTATCCATATTGTCAAGTTCTTAAAAAACAATTATTTTGTCGGCCAGTTAACTTTATTTTTATGTTTTACGGAGTTGTGGCAAAAAAGTTATAGAATTACTGAGTAGTTCTCGGTATTTAATTCTTTACGATTGAAACATTCTATTTAAATTGTCCGTAAACACCTTCAATGTTTAAAATTTCGGTCACGATTTAAACCTGTATTATGAGTGATTACCTTTTCAATAGAGTGCTTTTAGTAGATGATAGTCCGATTGATAACCTCATTAACAAAAAGTTGCTTGCTACCAAGAGAATTGCAGAGTATATTGACTTTGCTTTTTCTGTTGAACAGGCCATTGAATACGTAAACAACCTGATCAATCAGCAAAAAGATCTTCCTGAAATAATTTTCCTGGATATCAGAATGCCCCTTGAAGATGGCTTCGACTTCCTGACATATTTTGAAAAGTTAATTTACAAATCAAAGTCAACTTGCAGAATCATGATGCTTTCTTCCTCAATGGATCCCAAAGACGAAGAAAAGTCAAAACAGTTCAGTTGTGTTGTCGATTATATTTGTAAACCTCTAAGCTATGAAACGCTTGAGCAGTTAAAAAATGCATGACGAGTATAGATTAAACTTTTCAATCAACTATTTTTTTTGCCTGTTAATTAAATTCTCCTTGCCCGCTTTTGCAACGCATAGTTTACCAGCTTGCATCCTGTATTTAATTAAGAAGATTCAAGAATATGACTGGCTTAATTTGTATTGAGGTAGAACGCAAAAAAATTGAAATGATTACCTGCCGGTTCAAAAATGCTTTATTAATTGATGATAATCATATAGACAATATGATTAATCAGCGCATTCTCACAAATTATTCCATAGCCGAAAATATAATATCTTCACTTTCAGCATTTGAAGCGTTGGCATACTTGAACCAGCATTTACAAGACGAGAATATTTTTCCTGATTTGATTTTTCTGGATATCAGGATGCCTGAGATGGATGGTTTTCAATTTCTTGAAGCTTTTGAAAAGCTCAATGCCCCTTTTAAATCCCGAACTAAAATTTATATGTTATCTTCCAGTCTCGACCCTACAGACCAACGCCGGGTACTTGAATGCAAATACGTTCTTCGCTTCATTGGTAAACCTCTTACTTCAAGCCACCTCCATAATATTTAAACAATCAGCTATTAAAAAAAAAGTTTTGGGCGATTTGCTCAAAACTTTTTTTGTTTGATTTTAAAATGAACCATCCCTTACTGCCCTGAATTTTACTTATTGGGTTGTGGAGTAGTTCTGAGATAAGGCTTTATAATCTTATACCCTTTAGGAAATATTGCAGGGATATCTTCAGTCTTAACTGACCCCTGGATGATTACATCTTCACCAACTTCCCAATCTACTGGTGTGGAAACAGGAAATTCACTGCTTAATTGTAGTGAATCTATCACACGAACAATCTCATTAAAATTTCTTCCTGTAGAAGCAGGATAAGTAAGCGTAAGTTTTATCTTCTTATCGGGGCCTATAATAAATACAGAGCGCACCGTTGCAGTCGCACTGGCATTCGGGTGAATCATATCATAAAGGGTGGCAATCTTACGATCAGGATCTGCTATAAGCGGAAAATTCACAACAGTATGCTGTGTTTCGTTTATATCATTAATCCAGGCTTTGTGATCGGCTAGCCCATCAACACTGATAGCAATAGCTTTCGTATTTCTTTTATCAAATTCTGATTTTAATTTGGCAGTAGCTCCTAATTCAGTTGTACAAACCGGAGTATAATCGGCTGGGTGTGAAAATAAGACGCCCCAACCATTTCCCAACCACTCATGAAAATGAATAGTACCTTCTGTGGTCTCTGCTGTGAAGTCTGGTGCTTCATCTCCTAATCGTAATGTCATGATGAGAATATTTAATGAATTTTAAAATAACAAGCAATTGCACAAACATACTAAATCTATAGGTAATGGGGAAAGATCATTTTTTTGTAACATAAATGTAGCTGATCAACCTGTTTCCAGCTGTTTTCAATTTTCTCCCGTATCAGCCTTGTTTGATAGAAGTAACACCTGAAACGCCTAATTGTAATTTATTTACATTTATAAAAAACATTCATTCTATGCCCGTTGATCTTTCATTGCTGCGAACGCAGATCGAAGAACAGTCTGATTTTGTAAAACGCCTACAGAATGAAATGAGTACAGTTATTATCGGGCAAACTCACCTGATTAATAGTCTGATCATTGCCGTTTTATCAAACGGTCATGTGTTACTTGAAGGCATGCCTGGTTTGGCAAAAACGCTTACAATAAAAACTCTTGCCAGTTTTATTAACTGTAGGTTTAGCCGTATTCAATTTACACCTGACCTGCTACCAGCTGACCTTATCGGCACACAGATATACAATCAGCGTAAAGAAGAATTTGTCGTCAGAAAAGGACCACTATTTGCAAATATCATTCTTGCCGATGAAATTAACAGGGCTCCGGCAAAAGTTCAGAGTGCGCTGCTGGAAGCCATGCAGGAGAAACAAGTAACCATCGGTGAGGAAACCTTTTTACTTGAAGAGCCTTTTTTGGTAATGGCAACACAAAACCCAATAGATCAGGAAGGTACTTATTCACTACCAGAAGCACAAGTAGACCGCTTTTTGCTTAAAATAATTATAGGGTACCCAGAAAAACAGGAAGAAGTTCAAATTTTAAGGCAGCCTTTTCAGGAAAAAGCCAACTCAGTACCTGCTTATATTAATGCCTCAGATATTTTAAATGCACGTAAACTGGTGAATGCTATTTACCTGGATGAAAATATTGAAAAATACATTATTGATCTTATTTTTGCTACCCGGTTCCCAGCCGAGTATAATCTACCGAAACTTGAAAATGTCATTAGCTATGGTGCCTCACCCAGGGCCAGTCTGGGGTTAGCCATTGCAGCCAGAGCTGTTGCTTTTATGAACAGAAGGCATTATGTTACCCCATCTGATGTTCAGCAAGTGGTTTATGATGTACTCAGGCATCGTATTGGTATTAGTTTTGAAGGTCAGGCTGAAAATTACACGACAGAAAATATCATCGAGCAGCTGGTTAAAATTATTCCGGTGCCTTAATCTTTAATGTATGGAACCGGCTGAACTATTACATAAAATCAGAAGAATTGAAATCAAAACACGCAGTCTGTCCAAATCTTTATTTGCAGGTGAATATCACAGTGCTTTTAAGGGCAAAGGGATCTTATTCGATAGAGTACGGGAATATGAGCCTGGAGATGATATAAGAACAATAGATTGGAATGTCACCGCCAGATTAAATCATCCATACGTAAAAATATTCGCAGAAGAACGTGAGCTTACCGTCATATTACTCATTGATGTGAGTGCCTCAGCAGATTTTGGCACTCAGACCATGCTTAAACGTGACATGATTATCGAGCTGAGTGCAGTTCTCGCTTTTTCTGCTTTGAATAATAATGACAAACTGGGAGTATTATTTTACAGTTCTGTCGTCGAAAAATTTATTCCTCCCAAAAAAGGAAAAAATCATATCCTGCAAATCATCCGGGAGATGCTTGAACTTAAACCAAGGCATAAGGGGACCGATTTAGGATCAGCCTTGCATTATATGGGTAATGTTTTCAAGAAAAGATGTACAGCTTTTATCATATCTGATTTTTTAGATCAGGGTCTTGAGAAACCCCTGAGTATTTTTGGGCGTAGGTATGATTTAATCGGCCTGCAGATTTATGATATCAGAGAACAAGAAATGCCAGAGCTCGGCCTGATTCATTTTAAAAACACAGAAACCGGAGACTTAATTCTTATTGACTCTGATAATACCAGAATGCGACAAAATTATGCCCTGAACTGGAAGATGTTTAATGAAAACCTTGACTTGATGCTTAGACGTGCGGGGGTAGATCATGTAAAGATCAGAACCGACCAGTCTTATATCAGTCCATTGCTATTGCTTTTAAGACGGCGGGAGAGAAAAGGATGAACGAGCTGATTCATATATCTGACTCAATCAAGGGTGGGCAAAATGAATTCAATACAGATACTGTCAGACTTAATCTGCAGAAATCCATTATTACTATCAAGCCCATTGTAGATTTTCCCCTAACATGCTGGGAAATTACTAGCTTAATTCTGATCTCCCTGTTAGTTGCTGCGGTGATTTTCTTTTTTGCCCGTAAATTCATGCATCAAAAAATCCTAAAATCACCAGGGTTGATTTTAAAAAACACAAATAACCAAGCTAAGCAAAAGCTAGACGAACTAACCGATAAGTACCAGGGAAGCCTGATAACAATAGATGAGTATTATCTTGAAGCAAGTCTGGTTATAAGAGATTTCATAGCTGGTGTACTGAAAATAGATGCCCCTTACCTGACAAGTGAACAACTTGTTACAGCTTTTTACAAATTCAATATTCCAAGAGGTGTCATCAACTCTGCCTACACGTTTTTTCAAGAAGCTGACAAAGTAAAATTTTCAGCATACAGACCTGGCCAAACTGAAGTTAACAAATTTGCAGTTATGGCATACCAGACACTTGATGATCTTAACAACCTGAACATGATTAAAATCTAGCTATGGTTGACCTCAGCTTTTCACATCCTTATGCGTTATTACTACTTGAACTGGTTCCCCTGCTATTTCTGTTTTATTTCAGAAATTACAGGCACCAACGTTCTGTCATACAGCTTTCTACCTTCTCAGGTTTTCAAGGCTATCAGAAAACAGGCAGGCAGCGACTTATTCATACTCCTTTTATTCTGAGATCTTTAAGTATTTCACTACTTATTATTGCTATTTCAGACCCTAAAAGTGCGCAGCATCAACGAATTGCCGATATAAGCAAGTCTGAAATAATTTATGTTACAGATCTATCAGCAGCCATGCTGGCAAAAGATTTCGATCCGAACAGGATGGAGTCATTGAAAGCAAGTTTGAGTAATTTCATTAGCAGGCATAAAAACATACCCTCAGGTCTAGCTTCATTTGCAACAGATGCCTCAATAGAATGCGCATTGACGGATGATTTCAATACGTTGCAATTAAAGCTAGATGACCTTCAGGTTTCAACTACTGCATTCTCAGCCTCATTAAATCAGGGTTTGTCAACAGGAATAGATTTACTGAATCAGGGTAGTGCTACCCATAAATTTTTAATCTGTTTTACAGGCAGTAATAATTCAGGTGGAATTACTGATGAAGAACTAGTTCAAACGATAGAAAAGGACAAGATTACGGTAATTATTGTGGCCATAGCCAGCGAAGGACTCGTCGAATCTGTAGCCAGGAAGTACGGGAAACTGGTTTACCAAAATACCATCATCAATCTTGATGAACAGGTTTACAGGCTTTTAACTGCTGAAAATGGGGGTGAATATTTTAGGGTTACCAGCAATTCAGAGCTTGACACGGCTTTGTTAAGAATATCACAACTTGTTGAACAAGACAAAACAACTTGGTCAAGAAGCTATGCAGGAATTTTCCCCTTCGGACTTCTTGCAGCATTCTTACTGGGTCTTGAATTAGTATTGAGGTATACGTTTTTAAAATCACTGCCGTGAACTTATCAGGTATCGTCTTTCAACAACCAGTAAACTTATGCTGGCTATTTGCTGTGCCAATTTTCATTTTGCTGTTTTTGGGGATGCTGCATTATATGAAATTGAAACTTGAGAAATTTGGCGAACACTCACTGATCAAGCGCATTACACCGGAAAATTCAAGAAAAAAACTACTCTTGAAGTTTTATATTCTTCTAGCAGCATATGTACTGATTGTCACTGATCTTGCCAAGCCAGAATTTAGTTTCAGGCACAAAATAGTACAGGCCACTGATTTAATGATTGTACTAGATGTTTCACAAAGCATGCTTACTACTGATATCAAACCAAATAGGCTTGAGTCAGCAAAATCATTTTTAGAAAAATTATCTTCAGGCCTTACTAATACACGCCTAGGGCTCGTACCATTTGCCGGACAATCTATTGTGCTACTGCCATTAACTGCGGATAAAAAAACACTGCTGGAGTTCCTTGCTGAAATGACACCTGAAACGATTCCTGTACAAGGCACATTGATTGCACCAGCATTAGAGCTTGCTGTAAGTTCGTTCAGTCAGGTTAAAAACCGCACGAAAATTATTTTACTGGTAACAGACGGAGAAGATCACGAACAGCAGGCACTTGAAACTGCACAGCTATTAAAAAAGCAGGGAATTCATCTATTAATTTATGGTATTGGTTCTGACAGTGGCGGGATGGTTCCTGTTTTTAAAAATGACAAATTTTCGCATTATAAAACTGACCAGGTAGGTAAACTGGTTATAAGTAAGGTCAATAAGTCTTTTTTAGACAGCCTTGCAGAAGCGGTAAAAGGTAAATTATTTATGGGTGGAAATGATGAATTCCTAAATCATGGCATTTCTGACCCAGTATTAGTAAGTGATGAAATCAAAAAAGAAATTACCAGAACTCGCTCTGCTACTATTCAAAAAGTTGAACAGATAAATTTTCCTGTTGGTTTGATGCTTTCACTGATGCTGCTGCTATCTGAATTTATTCTATCAGAAAAGAAAAATGGAAATGCTAAAACGATTTACAATCAGATCAGATCAAAATTAAGTCTGGTACTCTTGTTGATATTGATGCTCCTGCCTGATCTTGCATCTGCACAAGTCAGCTATTACACAGCTCGCAAAGGAAACAAAGCCTATGAGCATAGAAATTTTGCCCTGGCTGAACGGTTATATTCAGCTAATGCAGGCAATACATCTATCAGTTTAATCAACTTCAATAGGGCAGCTGCCCTATACCAGCAGTCAAAATATGTACAGGCAGCAAAAATCTATACCCTGTTTATTCTTTCAGGTAAACCTGTTCTTCACCAAGTTTGGTATAATCTGGGTAATTGTCTGTTTATGCAGCACGAATATGCGCTCAGTATAGCTCAGTATGTAAATTATCTGCATACTGAACCGCACGATCATGCTGCCCTTTATAACCTGGCATACGCCCGGTATATGCTGCATAAAAATACA
>Ga0123339_10000654_pt1 | contig 25861 bp, 23 predicted proteins | sample lystaG_FD_89956 | JGI IMG/M metagenome (GOLD analysis project Ga0123339, IMG submission 89956) | Glacier valley bacterial and archeal communities from Borup Fiord, Nunavut, Canada, to study Microbial Dark Matter (Phase II) -... | ecosystem: Environmental > Aquatic > Freshwater > Ice > Glacier ...
CATCGATGAAAATGATGACATCTCCCCGTGCTTTTATCTCTTCGATGACATTGCGCATCCGCTCTTCGAATTCACCGCGATATTTCGATCCGGCGACCATGCTGGTCAGATCAAGCGTATAAAGTTGCTTTCCCTGCAGCGTCTCCGGAACCAGATCGGCCGCGATGAGCTGGGCGATGCCCTCGACTATCGCCGTTTTACCGACGCCGGGATCCCCGATGAGCACGGGGTTGTTCTTGGTTCGACGCGACAGGATTTGAACGACGCGGTCGATTTCCCGAACACGACCGATGACGGGATCGAGCTCGCCGTCGACCGCTTGACGAGTGAGGTTCTGCCCGTACTCGTCGAGCATACTCATACGTTTCGCACCGTTGCTCGCACGATTACGGAAGCCGCCTCCGGGACGCGTCATAGAGGAGATCTCCACGACGTTTTCCCGCAAAACTATCAGATCGACTCCGAAATCCTGCAATACGTGCGCCGCGATGCCCTCGCCTTCACGCAAAAGCGCCAGAAGAATATGCTCGGGACCGATGTAGGAGTGTCCGAACTGGAGTGCCTCCTCGAAAGAAAGCTCGAGAACCTCCTTGGCCCGCGGCGTGAAGGGGATTTCATCGGTCGGCATATCCGACTCGGTCGGAATGAGATCGTAGATGGCGTCTCTCACGTCGGTGGCGGACACATCGACATCGGAGAGCAATTCGACAACGATGCCATCGTTGTCGTTGAGCAAACCGAGCAAAAGATGCTCTGTGCCGACATAATATTGTTTGAGATTTTGGGCGGCGTCTTTCGCCTGGACGATTGCTCTTCGTGCCTCTTTTGTAAACCTTTCGAACATGGGCTCACCTACTTTTATTCAGAGCGTATCTTCGCACCCGCCGAAAGCTTGCGCGAAGGTACGCCGACGTTAAAACGATTTGTAGAAATAAGTATACCCTTACCCGGGGACACGTGAAGTCCGACCACAGTAAGGTCACACATTTTGAAATAGCACGTATGAACGAAGTGCTACGCTTCCGGTCGCATGTGAGGAAAGAGCAGGACATCGCGAATGGAGGGAGAGTCCGTCAACAGCATGACGAGGCGGTCGATACCGATGCCCATTCCTCCGGCGGGAGGCATGCCGTACTCTTGTGCGCGCAGATAATCCTCATCCACCCACATAGCCTCTTCGTCGCCGGCATCCTTTGCGGCTGCTTGGGCTTCGAAACGCTCACGCTGATCGATCGGGTCGTTGAGCTCGGAAAACGCGTTGGCGAATTCACGACCGGTGATGAAGAGTTCGAATCGATCCACCACATCGGAGTCGTCGTCGTTGCGTCGGGAAAGCGGAGACACTTCGGCCGGGTACTCGTATACGAACGTCGGCTCGACAATCGTCGTCTCGACGAGTTTTTCGAAAAGTTCGAGAAGAAGCTTGCCGGCACCGTATGAGTCATCGAAGAAGACATCGAACTGCTCACAGAGCGCCACCAACTCCTCGCGAGGAGTATGCACGTCGATGGGGCGACCGACCTTATCGCTCACCAAATCGGCCAGTTTTGTGCGACGCCACGGTCCGCGGAGAGACACGTGCGCGCCCTGGTATTCGATCTCGGTCGTCCCGAGCACCGTCTCCGCCGCATGGATGACGAGCGACTCTACGAGTTCCATCATGGATTCCATATTGCCGAACGCCTGATATGCCTCGATCATCGTGAACTCGGGGTTGTGGCGCACCGACATTCCTTCATTTCTGAATGAACGGTTGATCTCGTAGACCTTCTCGAAACCGCCCACAAGGAGGCGTTTAAGATAGAGCTCCGGTGCGATACGCAGATACAAGGGCATATTGAGCGTATTGTGATGGGTCACGAAAGGGCGGGCGGCCGCTCCCCCGGGAATCGGTTGCAACATGGGAGTCTCGACCTCGAGATAGCCTCTCGCATTCATGAACTCTCTGATCGCAGAGATGATTCTGAAGCGCGTGACGAACGTGGTGTGGACTTCCGGATTGGCGATCAGGTCGACATAACGTTGACGATAGCGCGTCTCCGTATCGGTGAGACCGTGGAACTTCTCGGGAAGTGGTCGCAAGGACTTCGACAGCAAGACGATTTCGGTCGGCTGGATCGAAAGCTCGCCTCGACGGCTGCGGACTACGTTGCCGCGCGCGAAGATCCAATCTCCGAGATCGAGATTCTTGGCCGCCTCGTATTCTTCATCGCCGAGAATGTTCTTCCGAATGAAAAGCTGCAGATCGCCCTGCGCGTCACGGATGACGTAGAAACCCATCTTGCCCTGGTTCCGCTTTGCCACAAGGCGTCCGGCCACGGTGACGATATCGGGAGTTTCGACATCGCTTTCCAAATCGACGTATTTCTCATTGAGGTCGCCGGAACGCGAATCGGGGATGTATCCGCTCGCATAGGGTTGAATTCCCGCTTCTCGCAACTCTCCGACTTTATTCTTACGGACCGTCATAAGATCCTCGCGATCGGAATCCTGTCGCGGCTCAACTCTATCTTCTGGCATTATATGTCACTACCTCTTGATTGCTTTAATGGATACTACCTTATAGCTCTTGTGGCCCGCAGGGGTTTCGACCTCCGCGATCTCATCCTTTTTCAAACCGATGAGCGCCGAACCGATGGGAGACTCGTTGCTGATTTCCATATCGGCCGGATTGCATTCGGCGGTGCCGACTATCTTGACGGTGATGGTGGCTTTGCTGTCCACATCTTCGATGGCCGCTTCGGTGCCCACGGATACGCGTGTGATACGCTTCGGCACCTCGACTATGGAGGCGTTCTCAAGGATCTGGGTAATCTCTTGTATGCGTCCCTCGGTCATTCCTTGAGCTTTTTTCGCCTCGTCATATTCCGAGTTCTCGGAAAGGTCGCCGAAGCTTTTCGCCTCTTTGATGCGCTCGATCACTTCGCCGCGAACGACGTTGACAAGTTTCGAAAGTTCGTCCTCGAGCTTTTTCTTTCCTTCGGCAGTGAGTATGAAATCTTGAGCCATATTCTTTTGCACCCCTATACGCGGAGCTTGATGCACCGCATCGACAAAGCTCCTGATTGTGTAACTATGCGGGCCGCCCTGTACGGACAGCCCGCTTTTCATTCATAAAGTTTCACCTATTATAGCAACTCATCGATATAAGTGCCGAATAGTTTGTCAAATCAATCGGACATGCGTGAGATCACGACAAAAGTCGGTTCCGCATGAAGACCGGTTATTTGGCTTCTTTGGAAGAATCCGAAGCATCTGCTTCTTTGGCCGCAGCAGGAGTCTCTTCGACACTCGCGGTCTCTTCGGCCTTCTTATCGCTTTCGTTCTTCATCTCATCGTTGAAAGAATCCATTCCCTCACGAACCTCTTTCACGGTCTTTCCAAACATCTTACCGAGTTTGGGGAGCTGCTTCGGTCCGAAGAGGACCAGCACGACCACGAGGATGATGATAAGTTCAGGTGCGCCTATTCCACGAGCAAATGGCATATGAATACCTCCATCGAAACAAAACGAATACTTGCATAACTTTGCACGCTTACGAAGAGTACCTTAAAAACCGCCCGAACACCACCCGACGAGTCTGTTTTCCTTCTTAAGCGGTAATCGATAAACCTACATCTCGGCGAACTCGAGAGCCGTCGAACAGATACAATCGCGCTCGGCGGGAATCTCGGGAATCATCGCGATGAGAAGATTCTTGAGTTTATCGAGGTTATCGGCGAATACGCGGGCAACGTCGGAGTTGACCACGGCGTCGGTGCTGTCGACACCCGCGTCGTAGTCGGTTATCAACGCGATGTTCGCGTAGCAGATCTCAAGTTCCCGGGCGAGATAGCCTTCGGGATACTGAGTCATGTTGATCACTTCCCAGCCTTGGTCCGCATACCACTTCGACTCGGCTCGTGTCGAAAAACGAGGTCCGTTGACGACAACGACCGTTCCGGTCTCATGCACGGGGATATCGAGTTTCTTGCAGTTGTCGATTGCGATTCGCCTGAGCTCGGGACAGTACGGATCAGCCGAAGACACGTGTGTCACCCTCTGCGATTCATAAAAGGTATCAGCGCGACAGCAGGTGCGGTCGACGAACTGGTCGACGATGACGAAATCACCCGGCTTGACATGAGCCTGCAGCGAACCGCTGGCGCTCGGTCCGAGGACGCGCTTGGCACCCATGAGATGCATGGCGTACATGTTCGCCCTGTAGTTGATCAAATGGGGAGGAATGCCGTGTTCCTTGTTGTGGCGAGGGATGAATCCGACTTTTTTTCCGCCGATCTCACCGACCATGACCGCTGATGAAGGGGCACCGTAGGGAGTGTGGACTTTATACTCTTTCGCGGAATCCAACAGATCATAAAAACCACTGCCGCCGAAAACTCCGATATCAATCTGCGGTACATCGTTAAACATGAGATTCCTTTCAGTCGGCGTGTCGACGCTGTGTATCTTTTCCGTCCCATTATAGTACACGTCTTCGCGAATCGAGGCATGCCTAAACCGACGAATAACCGATCAATCTGTGGATTTCCGTCTGCAGTTGCCAAGTCCCGAACAAGATTGCGATACCGAGGACCAAAGCGATGGCGCACGGCATAAGGGCGGTTCGCACATCCGAAACGCTGCGATAGAACGGAGGCAACGTCGCGATGACCGCCAACGCCGTCAACGTGAAGATCGAGAGCACGCTTAACGCGACCAAGACATACGAAGCAAGGATCGAGATATTCCCGAAGATGTTCACCACCACGACCGCCAGGGGAACGGCGCACAGATAAAGCACTCTGCCCGAAACATCGCCGAGAACCTTCGTCTCCTCACCCTTCGCCATGAGCGCATCTGCGATAAGGGCATAGATGATCGGAGCCAGCGCCACTCCGAACGCGGCACCCGTGGCAAGTCGAAGCCCGTTGGTCGTCGCACGAAAGCCCAGGTAGGAAGAAAACCCGTCATAGATCATGGGGAGGATCAGCACCGCACCGATCGGATAGAAGAACCGCGATAAACCTCCGCGCCGGTTATCGACGCGATAGGTGAAGGCCAAGGCAAGGAATGCCACGATGAAGCCGACATAGATCCCCGTGCAACGAGCGCACAGCGGCAACTGAACGTTATTGAAAAACAACGAGCGCGCGGGAATCTGATGGCATAATCCCGAACCGATCAAAAAGATATAATTGAAAAACGCATACATGGAATCCCTCATCCCGTCAGGTTAGTTTCTTTAAGACTATAGTGAATCTTACCACCACGTTGAATTCAGAGGAGCGATTATGGATAAGCGAAGGACCGCACTCATCACCGGTGCGAGCGGAGGATTCGGTCATGAATTCGCGCGCCTTTTTGCGGCGGACGGCTACGACCTCGTCCTCATCGCACAGAACAGGGAGAAGCTCGAAGCTCTGGCGGCCGAGTTCACCGGCGTGCGCGCTACAGTGATCGTCAAGGACCTGTCGTGTCAAGGCGCCGCGGAAGAGGTCTACGACGAGCTGACCGCCGCGCACATCACGGTTGATTTCCTTGTCAATAACGCCGGCTACGGGCTCGAAGGGGAATTCCTCGAACTCCGCCTCGAAGATCAGCTCAACATGATCGCGCTCAATGTCACGACGCTTACCTCGTTGACCTACCTGTTCGCTGCCGACATGGTGGCTCGAGGCTACGGACGCATCGCAAACGTCAGCTCGATTGCCGGATTTATCCCGACACCCTATCTCGGCGTTTATTCGGCGACGAAAGCTTTCGTGCTCTCATTCACCGAAACACTGAACATGGAGATTTCGAACAAAGGCGATCTCAGCGCGACGGCCATCTGTCCGGGACCGGCGAAAACCGGATTCGCCGAACGAGCACACACCGTGCACACCACCGATGCATTTGAAAAATACGGATACGGTCCAAAACAAGTCGCCCGCGAAGGATATCGGGCTCTGATGAACAGGAAGCCCGTGGTAGTTCCCGGCACCCGGTTCGCCCTACTCGTCAGTATAGTGACACGCATACCGGGTAGCTGGAGACGCGCAGCCTTGTCCGCGTTTGCGAAATAGGTTTCGAATAACGACATAAAAAGAGAGTCCGGCCGCAGCCGGACTCCGAGTATACCGTTCTCTGCGGAAAAAGATGGTCGGGATGACGGGATTCGAACCCACGACCTCTCGGTCCCGAACCGAGCGCTCTACCAAGCTGAGCCACATCCCGACGCTATTTTTCTCGCTTTTCTAGAATAACACTCAAATCTTGAAATCCAATAAAAAAGAGCCCCGAAAAATCGGGACTCTTTCATTCATGCTGTTCTTTCGCGATACCGATCCGAAACCTATCTCTTCAGACCCCTCTGAGTGAGATGCGTATGACATTGAGCGCAATAGGTGTCCTTGTGGCATTTGAAGCAACCTGCACTTCCGCTCTTCTTGACTACCGTCGGGTGGAAGTACATCCACTGCTTGCCGCTCTGATAGCCGTCCTTGTGGTGGCAGGAATCACACGACGTCTGCGAGTGGCAGTTGTAACACATCGCCTTCGTATACTTCTTGGAAGCGAATCCTTGCTTGTGCTCGAACTTCTGAGCCGACGAATCCGTGGCGTGCGGCATAACCAGCTTGTGGCAGCTCTTGCAACTCTTCGAGTTCGCAAGCGTGGATGTGGTGCCCGCGTGGCAGAACGTGCAGTTCTCCGCGCTCTTCTTATACGCCTGTGCGTGCCCGCCGCCCTTCACGAAATCCTTCGCCTTGTGCGAATCCGGCTTGACCGTGTTCTTCTGGTGGCAGGTGACGCAGTCGTTCTTCTGATGACAGGTGCCTACACAGGTACCGAATCCGTTCTTGTTGACCGAGGCACCGTGGGCGGTGATCCATTTCTTCGAATCGGTCGCACCGACATGGTGGCAGTCGGAACAGACCTCTTTGAAGGAGTGGCACTTTGAGCATGCCGCAGCTTTCGACTTCGAGTGGAACTTCTTGAAGTTCGCCGCGTGGGGCATGCTGACACCGTGGCAGTTCTTGCAGAACTGGGCGTTCGCTCCGCCGGTTCCGTGGCATATCGCGCATTCCTCGGTCGACTTGAGTGCGAGCGTCGCATGTCCGGCCGTCGCTTTGGCCGCTTCTTTTCCGTAGACCGTCTTTGCCGGCGATGAAGGATAGACGAAGTTTTTCGCCTTATGCGAAGCAGGCGCGGTCTTCAGTTTCTTGTGGCAATCCAAGCAGAACTGCGAGGTGTGGCATTGCTTGGTACAAGATGCGATGCCGAGTTTTGCCACCGCTTTGGAGTGTTGGCTCGAGGTCCAGTCGTCTTTGGCGTCATACGTCCAGCCGGCCTTCGTTCCATGATGGCAATCGCTGCAGAACGCCGTCTTCGAGTCTTGGCCGTGACACATCACGCACTTGGCGGCAAGTTTCGGGTTCTTGGCCGCAACAGGGTGCCCCGTGGCTGCAGTGGCACTCGTCGGATTCTTGAACTCCTCCGAGTGAGGAACCGACATACCGTGGCACTTGTCGCAGAACGTCGCTTTATCGTGGCAGGTATAACAACGGTTGATGGTTCCGACAGGAGCGATCATCGCGTCGTCCTTGGAAGACTTATCGTTCTTTTGGGCAGCCAACTTTTCGACTGAAGCTGATTTTTCATCCGCTGTCGGTGAGGATACGCCCGTTTCCTTGGTCGTCTCGGCGACTTTCTCGACTTCGGCCTCGGCAAGTTTGCCGTGGTTTTTCATAAAGTCGGCGGTCGAGTGATCGCTCGGCTTGAGATTGAACTTCTTGGGGTGGCACGTCGAACAGGTTCCGGGCGCAGGTGAACCCTTCTCGAGACCGTGGCAACGATAGCAGGCCGTCATCGTCAGGAAATCGGCATGTTTGGTGCTCACTTTTTTAGTCTTCGGGTTGACGCCTTTCGGAGTCCAGCCACCGGATTCATTGTGCGCCACACGGTTGTGGCACATCGTACAACGAACGCCCTCGTCCGTGTGGACAGTGTGGTCGATGATGATAGTGTCGCTCGGAGTCACTTCACGAGTGCTCAAATCATGGCACTGGGTGCACTGTGTATCGGGGAACATCTTCTTACTCTGTGAGACTTCACTCTCGGCGTTGAGTGGAAGAGTGTATGTCCCGAGAATAGCCATCGGTAATTCGGGGAGAGACTCCACCTTATGAATCGTATAGACGAGCGGATTCGCATTGGCAGGAAGGTGGCAGGCGACACAGGACACATTACTATGCGAGGACCGCTGATAGGAACTTATCGTGTCGTCTTGCACACTGTGACAGATGCCGGCACAGAACCAATACGATGTGGTCGCAGCAAACATGACGAACACGAGCATGCACAACAATGCAAGAATCGTTCCCGTCCAAATGATTGCACGCGGCCGAGTCACTGGGTTTTTGAACGCAGTGATTGGATGACAGGCCATACGTATCTTCTCCTTCTCAAACCACGAATGAAGAGTATTCGAAAACACTTCTCCTCATAAATTCCACATGGTATGAACTTTATATGAAATCACAGCTAAACACAATATTCCGATGCTCTTTTTTCGAACGCTGGAATTACAGACGCATCGATTTTCCCAAAGCGCTTTCATTCCATCCATAAATGTTTTATATTGAAAAATCTAAATACTTTTACCAGGAAGTTGGAGCCATGTCGATTGCCGATGAAAAGACCATCCACATCAAAGTGTACGACCGACCTGAAGAAGTAAGTTGCTTTTCAGGCGGTTGAGGCCCTTCATGGTCTCAGTCTGAGATCACCGCAATGGTCGGCGATGAAATCGAACGCCGATATCCCGAAGTCGACGTCGAATATGTCGATGTGAAAGAAAACCCGTCTTTGCTCGGTGAAAAACTCTCCGACGAAATACGAGAGCGCGGCTTATTCTGGCCGGTTTCCACCGTCAACGAGACGATTTTCTATGATGGTTTGATTACTCTTCCGAAAGTCGTCAAGGCAATCGAGGAGGAAAAGAGCCGCCTCGAGCGCCTTGCGAATGTGCCTGAGAGCGACTGGGCCTAGCTCCCTGCATAACTGTTTCAGGGTTCGGTTACCGTATCGACCCCTTGCCCGTACGTCACCGTTTGCTGCGGAGCTGATATTTTGCATCCTTGTGCGGGACGGATCTCGATGGCGCTTTGCATGTAGCTGGCCCACATCTGTGCGGGAAAACTCCCCCCAGTGACTGCTTTTCCTCTGACCCGGGTCATCTCGACCTGGGCTTTGGGGTACCCCATCCATACGGCGGTCGAAACACCGTGGGCCCAACCGACGAACCACGCATCGCGGTACGATTGCGTCGTACCGGTTTTTCCGGCCGAACTTTCCGAAATCCGGGATGCTTCCCCCGTACCGCTCGTCACCACCGCGCGCAGAACCGATGCGATTTGCACCCCCGTCTTTTCGGAATATACGCGGGTTTTTTTCGAAGTAGACCTGCAGAGCAACTTTCCGTCACGGTCGACGACGGAGACGATGCCGGTCGTCTGCGTACGTCGCCCATAATCGGAAATCGTCGCATAGGCGGACGCCATCTCCAGAGGAGACACCCCATACTTCAACCCCCCGAGCGCGATCGCCGGGTCGGGATCGATCTGACTTGAGAATCCCATGTTCTTCGCCATGGTGGCGACTTTCTTCGCTCCCACTTGCATGATCAGCCGTGCATACACGGTGTTGACCGACCACACCGTCGCCTGTCGAAGCGTCATCAAGCCCGAAGTCCTGCTGTCCGAGAAGTTCGAGACCTTCCACACACCGTCTTTGACAGGAGTCGAATAGGGCGCCGTGGAATACGTTCTGCGAAGCGACACACCGTTTTCAAGTGCCGTGATAAGCGTGATCGGTTTGAATGCCGACCCCGGTTGCCTTCTCCCTTGTGTAGCCAGATTGTATTGGTTATATCCCCAATCACGCCCCCCGACCATCGCCAAAACCGCGCCGTCCGACGCTCGGACGGTGACGATGGATACCTCGGGGTCACTTTTCCCATTGAATTTCTGTGCCGTCGCCTCCGCTTTGTCTTGAAGAACGGGATCGAGCGTCGTACGGATCACGAGACCGCCGTGATTGACGACCTCCTCGCCGAGCTTGTTCACGAGATCACGCCTGACGTAGTCGACGAAGAAAGGGTACCTTACCTGTTGCGAGACCGAATTTCGAGCCACAAGGCCGAGCGGGGAATTCTTCGCCGACCCATACTGCGTCGCCGTGATCATACCCTGTTCGTTCATCGCCTTGAGTACAAGATCCCGCCGCCTCTTGACGGGCGCCGGGTTTTTAAAGGCGTTGTAGGTACTCGGCGACTGCACGAGACCGGCAAGCATGGCGGCTTCCGGGATGGTGAGCCTCTGCACATCTTTATTGAAGTACTTGGTCGCCGCGCTTTGGATTCCGTAGGCACCCTGCCCGTAGTAAGCCATGTTAAGATACCCCTCCAAGACACGGTCTTTGTCATAGGCCATCTCCACGCGCGTCGCCATGACTGCTTCTTTGAGTTTGCGTGAAAGTGTACGCTTGTCTCCGGTGTAGAGCATCTTGATCAATTGCTGTGTGATGGTGCTTCCGCCCTGTTTGATGACACCTGCTTCGGTGTTTCTCTTCAGCGCCCTGACGATCGAGATCACATCGACCCCACCATGTTCGTAAAAGCGCCGATCTTCGATGGCGACCGTCGAGTCCCTCACGCATCGGGGTATCGTCGCATATGCGACGACGGCCCTGTCCTCATCGCCCTTCCATGTAGCGAGCACGCTACCGTCGGCCGCATAGACCATGGAATCTTGCGAGGACCGCTCGGATATGTTGTGCAAAGAAATGTCGGGCGCCGGTTGGTTGAGCAGCCACACGACACCGGATATCACGATGACTTGAACGAATATGAGGACGGCGACGATGCACAACCCCACAATGAAGATTTTTTTACCGCGGCGTTCCTTCTTCGACAAAGGCGGTTTCCCATGCTGCTTGTTCCTCGGTGTTTCGACCGGCGGCAATTCAGCTTCCGCGTATTCCGGCGTATGCTCGCCGTCAGGTCCGACCCAATCATGCCGTCGTTTCGCTATCTCATCGGTCGCCAGCGGAACGGTCGGTAGCGGTTCGGCCGTTTTACCGACTATGGAGCTTGCGGCGATACCCCCGACGATCAGCAACACACCGAAAAGCTGGACGGGACCGAGCACCTGCCCGAGCGTGAGCCATGCGAACAGTACGGTGAACAAAGGCTCGAGCGTCGAGACGATGGCCGCCTCGGAAGCACCGAGTTGTCTGACACCGCGCAGATACAAAAGGATCGCCACCACCGTGGGGAAAATGATGATAAGTATCATGAGCACCCACGCCCGAGCCGACCAACCCGTAGCGCTGAAGAGCAGCGACGGCCCGCCGATGGCCAATGAAAGCATCACGAAAAGGATGGCGGAAAATCCGAACGTGAACGACATCATCGTCATCGAGGACCGCCCGGGAAGCCACCGTTGCGACATGAGATTGAATGCGGCGTAGCAAACTGCCGATATAAGAGCGAGCACGATGCCGAGTGGCTCGGCGGATACTCTTCCTCCGAAGAGGCCGACAACAAGAGAACATCCGGCGGCGACCGCGAGTATGGCGATTATTTTGCTTCGATTCAGCTTTTCTTTGAAGAACACCCTGGCGGCGAGAGCCACGATGGCGGGATAAGCATACAGAAGCGACGTGACCACCGCGGATCCGGCATGCTGGAGCGCGATGAAAAAAGCGAGCGACGAGGCTCCGTACCCGAACATCGAAAGTGCTAGATAGCGTACCAGATCGCGTTTGGGAACTTTGAACGCGTCCCTGTTACGCCGGTAAGCCAAGACCGCGATGACGAGCGCGGCGAAGAAAAAACGCCACGCAAGCAGAGGCAAAGGCTCCACATGCGTGGCATAGGCCATCGGCGTCAGCACGGCCAGGGTTCCGAAACAGAGCGCGCTCGACGCGACGGAAATCAACGCTTTCGTGCGCTTCACGTTCTCCCTTTCCGAGGCCTGATCCCCTAAGGCCGTATTCCTATATTCGTAGAGACTCTACGGACGACAAGCTCCTGCGTAGTCACTGCGGTTCATCGACGCGATTCTCACCCTGGCACCGGTATAAGGCGCTTCGATCATCATTCCGCCCCCGATATAAATCGCCACATGATGGATCGGGCTGCCGAAGAACACGAGATCGCCCGCCGCGAGATCGGAACGGCTCACGCGCTGTCCGTAGTTGATCTGCGCACCGGAGCTATGCGGCAACGAGACGCCCACTTGGCGATATACGAAACTCGTCAATCCCGAGCAATCGAATGAATTCGGGCCGCTCGCAGCCCACACATAGGGAGCTCCAAGGTAACGTTTCGCGATGGCGACGACTTGGCTTCTCGGCGCTCTTGTGGGAGCTGGAAATGTTCTTCCCCCACTCGAAGAACCTCCGCCGGAACTTCCCGATGCCGCCGCGCGATGCGCCGCCGCGGCCGTACGTCGTGCAGCCGCGTCTTCGGCCTTCGTCAATGCTTCGACTTCAGCCTGCACACCTTTGAGCTTCGATTGGCGAGCAGCGAGTTGTGCTTCGATGTCGTCTTTATTGCTTTTCATGGTCGACTGGGCAGCTGCCGCGGTTTTTTCCTCCGCCTTGAGCTGGTCGGTCAAAGAAACCATTTCAGCTTTGAGCTGTTTGAGCTCGGCAGCCGACTTGGCGTCGCTCTCGTTCATGGTGTTCAAGATGTCCCAGACGGAAGCGAAATCATCGAAACTCTCGGCACCGAACAGCACCTCGACGAATCCCGCCGATCCTTGGCGGTACATGGATTTTGCCCGATCGTTGAGATGGACTTGAACGACACCGAGACGTTTTTTCGTTTTGTCGAGTTTCGCTTGAGCACTCACACGCTTCGCGAGAGCTTTGTTGTAATCGATCGATGCCGCATTATAATTCTCGGAAGCGATTTCAACTTTCGTATTGAGCGCATCCACTTGTGCCTTGATGGCTTTGACTTCCTGGAGCTTGGCAGCAGGTACCGCGCCGGAGAGACTCGTTCCCATGACACCGAACGCAAGCACACCGATGGCACATGCTCCGATAAATGATATTACTTTTTTCTTATTCAGAATAAGCTCCTGACATAGGTTGCGTTTCCACCGTAACCCTACACACCGGGCCGGTTTTTACATTGTATCAAATTGCGCGACCGATACCACCGTACGCTCCACACACCGCATCCAGTATCGAGACGGCGATATTTTGAAAGCCCTGCTTAGAGCTATGGCCGAGGGTATGCGCGGGGATTTTAACCATAAAACTTCCACAGGGATCTTTCTCGACTATGTGGGCGATCGATGCCATGAGGACATCTTCTCGTTCGCCGACTTCCACCAGCGGTACATCGAGTTTGACCGAGGAACCGGTCTGTACGACCGACGGAACGGTCGTCGTCTTTTGCGAAGAGTCCTCTTCATACAAGGTGAAGGTGACGTGGTTTTCGTAGGTCTCCTTCGCCGGTCCGATAGAAGATACCGACTCTCCCCATATCGTTGTGACGCTCGCCTCTTCGTAGGAAGCTTGGGCGAGGTTTTTAATCCGTCGCGCGACTTGGTACGACATCGGATCCTGTGCAGTGATGACGAGCGCCAGATGCGCCAAGACTTCATTGCGATGGGTCGATGTCGCCTGTGCCGACGAGTGGGAGACGACTTTCTTACCCTCCCACATATGTTTCAGGCCGTTGAGCGTGGAAAATGTCTCACGCCCCGCGACGCCGTCGGCGTGAAGGTCCATGTTGGACTGCAGCTCTATGACCGCCCGTTCGGTATAGGTTCCGAATAACCCGTCGATATTCCCGCACGTAAAGCCGAGACTATTGAGGGCGACTTGAAGAATTTCGACATCCCGGCCATGGAACAGAGGGTATCGTAGATACAACATGCGATCGCCGAATGCGAAGGTCGAATCGACAAGCATCGACCACGTGCGCGAATCGACCTCACCCGTCGCCTCGAGGCCCATAGCAAGCTGGAATTTCATGAGCGTCTTCTCGGTATCATCCAAAAAAACGCCGTCGACCCCTGTTTTTTCGAGCGAATATCCAACATATATCAGCCTACGCTGTATGTCTTCTACCGCAGGCCCGCGTGAGCCATGTTTAATTACATTCATACACGAATCTCCTTTTTGCAGGCGTCAGTGTATCATGCTCGAGTCTCAAGTTGGGTCGTATGGGGAAAACGTTATAGTTTCGTCGCTAAAAAATCAACGAACGCGCTTGCCGCCCGGGTGAGCGTCCTCTTCGGCGTCACCAGATAAAAAGGCCGCGAAAGCGGGAGCTCCTCGCACTCGATCTCGACGATCGTTCGCAACGCGAGTGCTTTTGCGGCGACATAACGGCTGACGATGGCGATACCGAGCCCACCTTCGACGGCATTGACCACCGCCTCGCCCGTCCCGAGTTCGACGAGGAAATGCAGTGCTCCATAATCGACTGATTTCTTGGCGAACAGCGCTTTCACGACCTGCTGCGTGCCCGAATCGGCGCTTCGAGCGACCCAGGGGTATGATGACAACTCTTTGAGGGCGACCCCTCCGACATGTTTTGCCAACGGCGTATCCGGACCGGTGATGAGGACCAATTCATCCGAACCCATCTGTTCGAATTTCACCGAGCTGCTTTTAGACAACGCACCGACCATGCCGATATCGGCATCCCTGTCTTCGATATGCTCTACCGTTTCATTCGTGTTCGCCACCGTGAGCCGTACTGTGACGTCGGGGCATTCCCGCAAAAATTCACCGAGGAGTCTCGGAACTATGTAATCGCCGGGTGTTGTGCTCAAGGCTATGTGCAAAGGGCCCGAGACCTCGCCTGAAAGCGCATTGATCTCAGCGCGCGCAGCTTCGGATTCCGACAGCATTTCCCGCGCATAAGGGACGAGGACCCTTCCGGCTTCCGTCAACTCGATCCGTCGATAACGCCTGTCGAGAAGCGACTGGTTGATATCGGACTCGAGATTCTGCACCTGCATCGTCACCGCCGGCTGCGAAACACCGAGCACACGGGCCGCTGCGGAAAACGATCCCGCATCGACGACGGTTATGAATGTTTTAAGCTGTTGTATATTCATAAGTAAAACCTTCAGAGAGAAAACCGACGATAAGTTATTTTAATAGTATAAGTATAATCTAATAGTCGTTTATTACCTTGTTATACTTAGATAAACCGTAAACAATGGGATTGTTTCCGGAAAGCCTTATACTGAAACTTATTCCCGATACCACTCTTTGCTACGGAGCATGAATGTCACATATACATTTGCCGGATGGCATATTGCCGGTTTGGGTCTGGGTAATAGGATGGATCATCGCGCTCGCATGGATATTCATCGCGAACAGGATCGCATCGCCGAAACCGGATATATTGAGAAGACTCCCGCTGCTCGCCGTGGTTTCCGCATTCATGCTCGTCGCCATGAGCCTGGAGATCGTCCCGCTGGCCTATCACGTCAACTTAAGCGTATTGGCCGGCACTCTCATCGGCCCGCTTCTCTCCCCGATCGCCGCTCTCATCGTCGAAATCGTATTGGCCTTCGTAGGACACGGCGGCATAACCGTAGCCGGCATCAATCTCGTGCTCGTCGCTTTGGAAATGACCCTCGGTTCTCTTTTGCTCCGTGCGCTCATCAGACTGTTCGGCATGAAACACATCGGTCTCATCGGCGGAATCGTTACCGTGATAACCCTTGCGATTTCAACCTCTCTGATGCTCGGCGTCGTTTCGACGATTTCGGGGAGTATACCCAATCATGAGGGGGGAATGGTCTCGCTGAAAGTGTTTGCCGAAACCGTTTACGTGCTCGGTCCGATAGGTTGGCTCATCGAGGCGACGTTGACCGGATTCATCCTGCGCTACATCGCATCCGTCCGACCGAGCCTGCTCACCGAAAATCCCGAACGAAAGGGAGGCCGACATGAAAATCACGACGATTGATTATTGGGCGACCTCGAAAGACGGGTTCTTGCATAGGCTCTCTCCCCGGGTGAAAGCGATGGGACTCATCTGCGTGATCGCGGCGGTCGTGGTGTTATGGAACCCCGTGGCTTTAGCGTGTATATTCCTCGCACTCATACTCATCGCCGTGGTGGGAAAGCTTCCCCTCAAGCTCGTCTTGTCGCTTTCCGCCTACCCGCTCATCTTCACTGCTTTGCTTGCACTGACCACGGAGCTCGGATCTTCTGCTTCGATCTCGATCATGCTCAAAGGCACGACCGCGGCATGCGCTTGCGTTCTGCTCACTCTGACCACGCCCTATCCGGTCATCTTCTCGATGACGCGACGCGTGCTTCCGCGTTTGGTGAACGATGCACTGTTGCTGACCTATCGCACCCTCTTCATCCTAGGCGATGCGCTCGGCAATCTCATGCGCGCGATACATCTGCGCGGAGCGCTCAGCTGGAGGCACCCGCTCGAAGCTCTGCAGACCGTTGCCTCCGCTCTCGGGAATCTCATGCTCTTCTCGGTCTCGCTCGCCGAAGCCGACTACGATATTTTGTATATGCGCGGATATGACGGTCGCATAGTGCCGGGAGAACCCCCCGCATCCGATGCGCGACCGACCGCTCGATCCGGTAACCGAAAGGAAGACTGATCCATGGAAAGCTCACCACACGAGCATAGGCACGCGCTTCGAGGCGGTCCGCACCCAAACGATGTCGCCTACGTCAGTTGTATGAAACATTTTTATGAAGACGGAGCTTCGGTTGAAATGTGCGGCCTGGACTTTTGCGCGCACAAAGGTGAACGGACGGTATTGCTCGGACCCAACGGTGCCGGAAAGTCGACCTTGCTCGGACACCTTCTCGGACTCTTGCGGCCGCAAGAAGGAACGGTGAGAGTATTCGGACTCGATCCGACGAGGCAGTGGCCCGCAATTCGTGAGCGGATCGGCGTCGTTTTGCAGAACGTCGACCAGCAGCTCATCATGCCGACCGTCTACGATGACATCGCATTCTCTCTCCGCCAATACCATCGGCCGCCCGACACGATCGAACCGGCTGTTTCACGCGTTGCAAAATTATTGGGAATCGAAGCGTTGTTGCATCGGACACCCCAAAGTCTGTCCGGGGGCGAAAAGCGCCGCGTGGCCCTTGCCGGAGCGCTTGCGATCGGTCCTGAACTGTTGATACTCGACGAGCCTTTCGAAGGCCTCGACTCGATCGCGCGCAAAACCGTCGTCGATGTCTTGCGCAGACTCAAAGACCAAGGCGTCAGCATGGTGATGTCGACCCACGACATCGACTCGATCGGAGAAATCGCCGACTACTGTTACGTGCTCTCGTCAGGCGGAGAAATCGTGCTTGCGGGTGCCCCCGGCGAAATATTCGAACATGTGGATGTGCTGCGGGAATCCCATATCCACCCGCCTATATTGGCAGAACTGTTTTCCGAGCTTTCACGACGGATGAAGAAGCCCCTCCCTATGCCCTTGACGATTCCTCAGGCAGTGGAAGAGCTTATGAAACCCCGGTCCGAATAACCAGCGGCGTCTATTTCTTTCGTTCGATGAAATAATCGGCCATCGAAAGGAGGATGCGCTTCGCCTTCGATTCGGGCAGTGCGATCTCAAGCTCCGCTTTCGCATCGGTGACAAGCTTATGGGCGTACTCGTCGGCATATGCGAGCGAACCGGCACCGCGCATGATCTCGACCGCTTCGGCTTGAGGGGCGGCGTCTTTGGTGCGCATCTCGAGAATCGTCAACAGACGATCGCTCTGCGCGGAGTGCTCGAGGGCGTGAATCGCCACGAGCGTTCTCTTCCCCTCGGTGATGTCGAGACGAAAATCCTTGCTTTTGTCGGAACCGATAAGATTGATCAGGTCGTCTTGAATCTGGAACGCGAGACCGGCGGCCATGCCGAATGTCCGCAAAGACTCGATGGTTTTCTCATCAGCCCCGCCGATGATCGCACCCACCGCCAAGGGGATGGCGCCCGAGTAACTCGCCGTCTTATGGCGTGCCATAAGCAGATAGTCTTCGACCGACAGGTCGAAACGATTGTCACGGCCCCATCCGATGTCGAGGGCTTGTCCCTCGATGGTACGGGTCGTCATGTCTATGAGTTCTTGAAGCACCCGCAGTTTCGTCTCGTTATCGAGTTGAGCATCGGATACAACCGAGCCTGTGACCAGTGAAAGAGCCAAGTCCCCCGCATTGATGGCAAGCGCTTCGCCTTCTTTTATGTGCAGGCACGGTTCACCACGGCGAGTGAGCGCATCGTCTTCGATATCATCATGGATGAGGGCGGCGGTATGGAAATGCTCGATTGCAGCACCGGAACGCTGTGCCTTGACGGGATCTCCTCCGACGGCTTCGCACGCGAGCTGGCAGATGAGCGGACGGTGGCGCTTACCTGAATTGGCACTATATTCTGCCAGCGGACCGTAAAGATAGCGGTTCATATCGGCATTGGGTCGAGCGGTGAAGTACGTAGCGATGTGCTGATCGACTCGCTTGTGATTGGTTTTTAGAAAGAGCTCGAAGCTCGCCATGTGTGCCATACTCCTTTTATTCCTCGACGCCACAGCGACCACCTGTGTTTCGACGATTGGTTCTTTTGTAGAAATACTTCCTAATGGTAACAGACAACCGTCCTTTTGCGCGCGGCAATAGGCTGTCCGGACACGCCCATCGAGCCTGAAAACCTCAAGTCCCGGAAGGCTCCCGGACGCTCTCATCGATATAGGCACCGAATTTATCGAAGCGATGTTTATACACGAGCAATATCGCCGTCGTCGAACTGAACAACGATGCGGCGGTGACCATGAAGAGGATGACGATCTGATACGGTGCCGCGACACCGGGCGCCGTCCCCGCGAGGATCTGGCCCGACATCATTCCCGGTATGAACACGACCCCGGCGGTTGCAAGGGTATTTATACTCGGAATCAAACCGGCGATGAGGGAGGATCGGATCGATGCATCGGCCGCCTCGCGCGGGGTGGCTCCCAACGCCACGAGTCCGCGAATCTCATCACTGCGCGCATCGAGATCGCGAAACACCCGTTCGAGTGCGATGGCGACGCTCGCCATCGAATTGCCCAGAACCATGCCCGCGACGGGTATGACATACCTCGGCAAGTACCATGGGTGCACTTGCACGATGAGGCCTGTGACGGTGAAGGTGATGAGCAGGCACACGCCGAAGAGCACGGTGAATGTCGCACGTATGATTTTGCCCGGCATCTCGCTGACGCGCCTCGACACGGTGATGGCCGCGACGCCCGACATGATGAGCAGCACCGCGATGACCATGAGCCCGCTATCGAGATGGAACAACCACGACAGCACGTAGCCGAGGATGAGCAGTTGTACATAGCTTCTGACCGCCGCCCATGCCAGTCGTTTGCCGAGTCCGAACTTCATGGCCCAGATGACCGCTATCGACGCGACGATGAACACCGAGGCGAGCCCGAGCTGCCAAGGAGCTATATGTATGATCCCCGAACTATTCATGGCGACCCGTCTCGCGGAAAGAACCATCGTCTGAACGCGAAGCATCCTCGCAAGGAGGAACGCTTTCGAGGGCGCCGGCACATCCGCCTTCGAACCTGCACCGATACGACGCCCGCCCGTCATCGACTTTATGTCGAACCCGCAGAACAGCTCCGCCATCATGAGCAAACGAGGTGACCAGTCCCCCGATCGCTCGCGTCGACGCGGCGTCGAGTGCGGCGTCGACCTCGTCGAGCAAGAGTACCTCGGGGCGGGTGAGCAGAGTGCGGATGAATGCGATACGTGCCTGTTGGCCGACGGACAGCTTGGAAACCGGCCGCTCGAGCGATATATCGCTCAGTTCGGCTCGGTCGAGCAACCTCCTCATTTCCTCAAAGGTGGGTCGCTTGTGTTCTTTATGTACTTTCAGCGTCCAAGGGAGCAACAGGTTCGTTTGCACCGACCCCTCGATCAAGGTAGGTTTTTGCTGGACGAGCGCGACGAGGCTGCGCCATTCCGAGGGGGTAAATGAAGAAACCCGTCGCCCATCGAGGAGAAGGTCTCCGCTGCGACAGGGGACGAGAAGGGACAAAGCATACAGAAAGGTGGACTTTCCGGCGCCACTCGGACCGACGATATCGGCTATTTGAGAACTTTCAAGTGCAAGGGATACATCATCGACGGCGAGAAACGTGCCCTCGTCACCGACCAGCTCGACCGTTATGTGTTCGACTTGGAACATCGCCCTCGCTACAGCTGGACCGATATCACTATCGATGTCAGTCCGCTCTTATCCTTTGAGATGGTGATAGCGGCTTCAAGGGAGTCTTTGGTCGCCGAAATCGCGGTCGACGTTGCGTCTCCGCCGAGACTTTGAGCGTTCCACCCAGCGTTTTGCAGCCCCTTGCTGTAACCGTACACGACTTTGCTATAGCTGACCGTGGTCGTCATATCGAGCTCATATACATCGAACTGCCCTTTGTCGCTGTGCTTCGAACTGATGACCTTCGCACCTTTCCAGAGTGGAAGACTTTCTGGAAATCCTGCTTTCATCTCACCGTCGACGGTCGCTCCGGCTTCGGCCAGCTGCGGACCGGGAGCCGCATTCGCGGTGGTTTTTTTCGAGGAACATCCGGTCAATCCGGCAGTGCCGACACCCACCAGCACGATGCACGCAAGAACGACCACATATCTACGCTTCATGTTTGCTCCAAATAATGACGCTTAGGGGTAGTGCATAAAGATGATGGCGGAGCCGTGTGCGAATCGAACACACCCGAGAAGTTCTTCACCCCTCACGACGGCTTTGAAGGCCGCGTCGCCCACCAGGACGAATCCGGCTCCGAGTTACAAGCTTATCCATTGTGGAAATAATTCCGCGTCTTGTCAAACGAGGATTCTTCCGTTGCCGACACGACGCGTAACGCCCTGTACATCGAAGTACTCGAGAAGCGGGATTGCGTACTTCCTGCTCAGGCCCATCGCAGCGCACAGCTCCGAAGCGGAAAGGGGGCTCTCGGCGGTCGCATCCAGCAGCGCCCTCTTCACGATTTCTTCAGCCCGCGATACATCTTCGGGCATAAAATGCAAATCTCCCGCGAGGCGGATAAGCCCCCCTTCCGAGACGATCCGTCCGAGAATGCGCCCGACAAGCTTTGAATCAGCCCCCAAGGCCTTCGCCAGTTCCTCGGTCCTTTCGACTTCGAGCCCCCGGGTCTCGATACGGGCGAGCGCAAGCCTCGTGATCTCATCTTCGCGTGCATGGATGTTCGATGCGACGCCGGAGTGGCTGATCCGACCGGTCTCGAGCTCGATATCCGGCGCTTCGGCGGCTATTTCCGCAAATGCCGCAAAGACCTCTTGGGGCATTTGCTGATCGATCCGGTCCTTGAGCACCGGAAGGGAGAAGTCTCGCTCTGTCGGGTATCGATTATAAAGGGCGAGGAGCTCGGTCTTTATGATCGATACGATATGGTCGTACACGAAAGGATCGACGAACAGCGTCTCTTTTTCGACTTTGATGCGCGCTGCATTCGAGGTATTGAGAGCACCCGCGATGCGGCTACGTTCGCATCCGAGCATCCCGGCGATCGTCGCACTGCTCAGCGGCTCCTTCTTCACGATGAGAAGTTCGCGCGCGGCATGCTCGTAATCCCGGTTCGCGAGCGCATCGAGCAAGTCATGCTCTTCGGCCGAGATCCGCGTGCGCTTCGCCGGAGAAGCATCGAGTACGACGCCACCTCCGATGGTGAAAACCGGTGAAAAGCTCCGAACGATGAAATGATCGAGATAAACGGGCGCTATCGGTTTTTCCAAACGTATCTGTGCGAAGACGGTCCTGCTCGCATGGATCGACTTTTCATCGAAGAAAAAAATCTGGCCGACGGTTGCGACGGTTCCGTGATGGACGTGGACACGAGTCCCGCTCTTCAGCGGCTTGGCGCCTTTTTCCGACGACTCGGAGCCGATGTAGGTAAAGATCGCATTGAAGATATTCGTTTCATGGAGCGCGCCCCGCGTGGCGAGCATGTCACCGCGCGAAACCTCGGACTTCTCGATATTGGATATGTTGAGCGCGGCGCGCATTCCGGCCAGCGCTTGTTGCACGTCTGCGTTATGGACCTGAATGCCGCGAATGCGGACCTTCTTGTGCGCGGACACCTCCTCCAGCTCGTCGCCGACTGCTATCGTCCCCGACCACAACGTGCCCGTCACGACCGTTCCGACCCCGGCGATGGTGAATACCCTGTCGATTGGGAGCCGGGCGACGGCCGTACTTTTCGTCCGTCCCTGTGCGGCGATCTTCTCCGCGGTGTCATCGAGTGCGCTCAGCAATGCTTCGAGCCCCAGTCCGGTCGTCGACGAAACACGAACGATCGGCGATCCTTCGAGAAGAGTTCCCTCCAAAAGGGCTTCGATATCCAACTCGACGAGGTCGGCCCAATCCGAGTCGACCATATCGATTTTCGTCAGTGCGACGACCGCATGCTCCACACCGAGCAGATTGAGTATGGACGCATGCTCCCGCGTTTGCACCATGATTCCGTCATCGGCGGCGACCGCCAACAAAGCGACATCGATGCCCGCGGCGCCTGAAACCATATGGCGTACGAATTTTTCATGTCCGGGCACGTCGACGACGCCGAAACGCACACCTTTCGGCGTCACCAACTCGGCGAAACCGAGTTCGATTGTGATGCCTCGTTCCTTTTCTTCGGCGAGGCGGTCGGGATCGATGCCCGTCAACGCCTTGATCAAAGTCGATTTTCCGTGATCGATATGACCGGCAGTCCCAAGGATCAGCGACGCAGTATTTTGCATAGCTGCTCCACGACGACCGCTGCGTCGTCTGCCACAAACGTACGCGGATCGATGAGCAATCGCTCATCGTTGATACGCGCGACGATGGGGACCGGTGAATCGATGCGCAAGAGGCGCTCTACTTCGGTAGCGGAAATGTCTTCGAACGCCAGCGAGAGCACGGCGGTCGGAATGTCGGCCAAAGGCAACGACCCTCCGCCGGCGCGAGCGACATCGACCTTGACGGATACATCCACGGTGCCGAGCAGATCTTCTTTTCGCAAAACTTCGAGAAGTGCCTCGGCAAGTCCGTTCGCTCGCTTCTTGCATTCTTCGAGATCCATCGTCAAGGCGCGAAGCGTGGGAATTTCTGCAACCGCCCTGTCCTCATCGCGATAAATCATCAATGTGGCTTCCAACGCGGCCAGCGTCATCTTGTCGAGACGGAGCACGCGGGCGAGAGGGTGGGCTTTCAACTGGGCGATCGCCTCGGATTTTCCGACGATGATACCTGCTTGGGGACCGCCCAGAAGCTTATCACCCGAAAAAGTCACTATGCTCGCCCCTGCTTTCACCGATTCGGAAACCGTCGGCTCATACGGCAAGCCGTACTTTCTCAAATCGATCAAAACGCCTGATCCTTGGTCCTCCATCACAGGGATGCCCTGTCGCGCACCGAGTTCGACAAGATCGGATAGCTCGACTTCCGAAGTGAATCCGACCACGCGATAATTGGACGAATGGACCTTGAGATAAAGACCCGTCTTCTCACCGGTAGCGTTTTCGTAATCTTTCAGATGCGTCTTGTTCGTCGTCCCCACCTCCACCATGTGTGCGCCCGACTCGGCCATGATGTCGGGGACGCGAAACGAACCACCTATTTCGACGAGTTGCCCCCGGGAAACGATCGCCTCACTGCCACGCGCGAAACAAGCGATGCACATCATGACCGCGGCGGCGTTGTTGTTGACAGCAAGGGCCGCCTCGGCCCCGGTGAGCTCGCAGAGAAGAGATTCCACGTGATCATGACGCGAGCCGCGGACGCCCTTTTCGCAGTTGTACTCCAATGTCGAATAATGAGAGGCCGCCTCTTGAACCGCTTCGGTGGCCGAATCGGCCAAGACGCTGCGCCCCAAGTTCGTGTGTATGATTATGCCCGTTGCATTGATGACTCTTCGCAAGGAAGGTTGCATACGACTATGCGCGCCTGAGACGGTGTGCGCCACCACTTCGGCAAGCGTCACCGGCTCCGTCCGAGATCCGGTGGCGATGGCGGATCGCATATTCTCTATCGCAGTACGTGCCGAGGCAAGCACGACCGTGCGCGGTACAGCAGGCGGCAGTGCGGCGACTTGTTCCGATAAGAGTACTTCATCGACCTTGGGCAACGATCTGAAAAGGTCTTGTGTGGTGGTGTTTGTTTTCATAATTGCATTGTAGCGTATGTATCCCCGAGTCGCGCCGCCGGCCTCGCCGAGCGGACCCTCAAAAAAAGGAGGCACCGTGCCTTTCAATGCGTTAAGAGATTACAATCGAGTCTTCGGCTGCCATGAGCCCTGCAACGGTATCGGGCATCTTTCCGGCCTCGCCGACCGCCAGGCGTTCACGGATGCCGAAAAAGTCGAGGCATGTTCCGCACGCCTTGATCTTCACTCCACGCGCCTCGATGGCCCTGAGCTCATCGAGAACCTCGGATCCCTCACAAGCCAACTTGACGCCCGCGTTCATGAGACCGAGAACCTCGGGAACCTCGTCGCCTTGCCCCAAGCAGGTCAAAAATACACGCGTGAGGATCGCGCCGAGCTCGTCATCACCTTTGCCGATGGTATCTGTCGCAAGCACCATGAATTTATTCATACCGCATCCTTTTGAAAATACAGATAGTTACTATAAATATAATTTATATTTAAGTTTACCGCTATCATTACTTCCTTTTCAAGCACAAGCGGGAATATACTATCCCCATGCGAAACGATACCGGACAGAACTCGGGAATCCATGTCAGGCCAAAAACGGCCGCGGTGGTCTTTTCCATCGCTTGCGTCGCTGTGCTCTCGCATGGGATGCGCAGAATGCGTGCCGAAAAAAAGCGCCGCTCCCAAAATGAGGCGTCCCTTTCCGGTTCCGAGCGCATCGCGCGAACCATGCAGGATGCACTGACTCCGTTATGCGGTCCCAGTCTGCAAGGACTTGAGGTCGCGCTATCGCACCATCTACAAACAGCGCCCGGATTGGCGAAGATCGGCGGCGATTTCTACGATCTGTTCCTCTTGCCGAATGGAGAGATCGGCTTCACCATAGGCGACATCTCCGGACACGGTATCGATGCGGCGGCTTATCACGGAATGGTTCGCGGAGCGATTCGCGCCCTCGGGCTCCAAAACCTCGAGCCCGCCGTCGTCATGAGCGCCACCAATAAATATCTCTGCTCCGAATTCAAATCGGGCCTGTTCGTGACCGCTGTCTACGGAAAGCTCTCCGTGAAAACGGGCACTGTCACCATGTGTATCGCCGGCCACCCGAAACCCTTCATCCTGCTCCCTTCCGGCATTAGGGATTTCCGCTCCGTTCAATCCCCTTTGCTGGGATTCGCGGAAGACGGTGAGTACACCTCATTCGACTTCAGGCTTGAGGAAAATGAGTCGATCGTGCTCTTCACGGACGGTATCACCGAAGCGCATAACGAACGTGGTGAGGAATTCGGATTCAAGCGTCTCGCCGAATCGATGGTGCATAATCGCGGAAGGACGCCTGACGACACGGTCGCCGCGCTGTTTCGTATCGTCGATGATTTTTGCGGGAAGAAGGAGCCGAATGACGATCGTGCCGTTCTCGCGATTCGGCGAGAGAAATTCCGAGGCTAATCGACGGTGATCTCGCCCGGAGTCCCGTGCTCGAATGTTCCCACGACCGCGCATATCGCATCTGAATCGATACGAATGAGATTGTCGTAATATGTTTCAACCTGACTTTGAGGCATCGCGATCATAAGACCGCCGCTCGTCTGGGGATCGCAGAGAATCTGCATCCACGCGCGACGCGCCTCTTCCGAGCACTCCGCAACCTGCCAGGATAAAAATCCCCGA